>Ga0157375_10000018_pt1 | contig 285123 bp, 210 predicted proteins | sample M35metaG_FD_115311 | JGI IMG/M metagenome (GOLD analysis project Ga0157375, IMG submission 115311) | Miscanthus rhizosphere microbial communities from Kellogg Biological Station, Michigan, USA - M3-5 metaG | ecosystem: Host-associated > Plants > Roots > Rhizosphere > Soil | place: USA...
ATAATTTAGAGTTATCCACACAGCAGGATACAACAATCACTAGCTAGGTGTGGCGGTCGGCGCGTTCCTCTACCCGCTGAGGGTTCACGGTTGTCGCAAATAACTAGGGATGTTGGTTTCAGAGGTCTTTATGACGCTTCCATACGATGCAGCGCTTCGGGCGCAGGAGCTTCAGAGCGTTCTGAGCGTACTCCCGTCGCGGTTGTTCGATGACTTGGCTGCAGCGGCATCGACAGCCTCGAAATCGCTCCGACAGGGGGGGGGCGTCTACTTTTTCGGCAACGGCGGTTCAGCGGCTACGGCGGAGCATCTGGCGTCAGAATTGGTGGGTCGTTTCGAATCAGAGCGCCCGCCGATGCGCGCCGGAGTGCTGACGGCATGTGGGGCGGTTCTCACAGCTCTCGCCAACGATTATCCGCCGGATGACCTGTTCGCGAGGCAGGTTCGAGGACTCGTCGCTGAGCGAGACACGTTGGTGGCGTTGTCGGCTAGTGGACGCTCTCCCAACATTCTACGTGCCTTGGATCAAGGTGCGGAAACGGGATGTGCACGAATCGGCTTTACCGGCAACTCGTCCGCCGACTTCGCCGCGCGTTGCAACTGGGTTCTTGCCGTCCCTTCGGCCTCTGTACCGCGAATTCAGGAAGTCCATTTGGTGCTGGGACACATCTTCTGCGAGCTAATCGAGACGTACGTAGCGTGGAGACCATAGATCCGCGTTTCTGGAACCCGCGTCGCCGCTGCGCGACGTCACACAACGTTTGATTGGAAGCTGTTCGCTGTCATTTTCTTTCTTTGATCAACAGCACACATCCGTTACGGCCACTAAGAATCTAGTTGCGCTACGGCACACGCGCCGCCGTAGTCGTCGTCCGATATAGGCGCTGTGAAATAAGGCAGGGAATCATCGGGTGCAATGGCTTAATCAGGCCATGCGTTAGGAGCCCCTGAGGACTACGACGCCGGCGTAATCACCGTCACATGCTGCGTCACCTTATCCGTGATCGTGATGATCGCCCACATGAACGTCGGAAACTCCGAACGGGCGTTCTCCACCTCGACGCGCAGCCTGCGTGCTTTGCGCACCGCCGGGACGTCGAAGATCGCCGACGACTGGGCGGCGAAGCCGGGGTAGGTGGGACCGCCGCCGATGTCGGTCGGCAGCCAGTACTCGATCAGCTCGTCGGCGAGCCGTTCGCCGGAATCGAGGTCGTAGACGTGCACGGCGAAATCCTGCGTGAAGCCATACGCGCGCAGCAGCATCCGCCCGTGTCCGTCGTTCGGCACGTTGAGCAGGACGAGCTTCGTGCGCGGCTGCACGCGCACGACCGGGATCGACGTCGCGCTCGTGTCGGGATGCGTCTCGTCGAGCAGCCGCAGGTCGAAGGAAAGTTGATCGGCGTCGGCGCGCGGGATGGCGTAGTACGTGCCCGGCGTCATCCAATAGAACTGTCCGGAGGGGACCAGCAGCGAGCCTTTTGACGCGACGATCAGCGGCGCGACGTCGCATTCCTCCAGGCCGAACAACCCGCTACAGATCTTCGGCGTGAGCGACACGTCATGATCGGCCTCGTTGTGCACCCAGAGCTCGGTGCTCCACCGCGAGCCGCCGTAGCCCGGCGCGGACTGGAACGTGAACGGGACGAGCACCTCGTCGCGCGGAACGACGAACGCGAACTGCCCGCGGATCGTCTCTCTCCAGGACGGCGTGATCACCTCGATGTTCACAATCGCCTCCCGCGCATGCGGCGGCGCAACTGCTTGCACCTGCCTGCTCCCGATGATCGTCACGTCGGATGACGGGATGCCGTCGAACTGCACGGTCGGCGCGCAGGTGCTCGTCGTGCAGGGGAGGGTGTTGTCCATGGTGATGTAGACGAGCCTTCCGCCTGCCGTCGGCGAGGTGCTCGGAGTCAGATAGGACGCCTCGGCGGACAGCGCGGCGCACAGCAGAGCAGCAGCGAGGAGAGCAGTCGGACGCATGACGCATCGTAGCGCGTTCGATCAGCCCAGATGCTTCTGACACCCGACGTCATGCGCCTCGCGCATGAACGCGATGAACGCCGGCGAGAGATCGGCGGCGCCGGTCAGGCGGAAGTGATGCACGTGATTGCGCGCCGAGATCGTCTCCACCTTCCGGAACAGCGGATCGTCGACGCGCCGCGCGAGCACGAGGTGGCCGTCGAGATGCTGCCGCCGCGGCGTGATCTGCGCGAACGACATCCGCACGTGAAACGCGATGCGCGTCTTCTCCGGGAGGATGGAGAAATCGCCGATGGCCCGCAGCCGCGCAACGAACGCATCGAAGAGCTCGCGGACCAGCGCGTCCTTATCGGCGAAGTGATCGTCGACCGTGCGCAGCCGCGCGCAGGTGTGCGTCTGATTGCGATTGGCGAACGTGCGATCGCACTCCGGACATCGCCACAGCGCCTTCATTGCAGTTGATGTTACGTCGCGACGGCATTACATTCTTCCGTGGCGGTGATTCGCGCCAAACCTCGGTGGCCTCTCCCCGGCAGAGGCCCTCGCGCGAGGCAAAGGGGGGCACACTCCCGGATCGGTATGACGCACCTTCGTCGGCGCGGTCGACGCTGCTGGGGAGCTTCGCTCGCGATGTGAACGAAGGAGACGTTATGCCGAAGCAGAAAGACCTCAAGCGGCTCGTCCGCTCCCGCATGCAGAAGACAGGCGAGGCCTACACCGCCGCGCGCCTGCAGATCACCAAAAAGAAAGAAGAGCCGAAGGTCAACCTCGCGGAGATCGCCGGGATGTCCGACGCCGCCGTCGAAAAACAGACCGGCCGCAACTGGACGCAATGGGTCGAGCTCCTCGACGGACATCGCGCCGCGGAAAAACAGCATCGCGAGATCACGCAACTCGTCTCAGCCCTCGGCACGCCCGACTGGTGGACGCAGATGGTCACCGTCGGCTACGAGCGCATCCGCGGCCTGCGCGACAAAGGCCAGCGGCGCGGCGGCGCATACGAGGCGAGCAAGAGCCGCACGTTCGCTGTGCCGGTGGAGACGCTGTTCGACGCCTTCGCCAACGCGCGCAAGCGGAAGAAGTGGCTGCCGGTGAAGATCACCGTGCGCACCGCGACCGCGCCGAAGAGCATGCGCGTGACGTGGGACGACGGCACGTCCGTGGAGCTGGTGTTCCTGTCGAAAGGTGCCGCGAAGAGCGCCGTCGCCGTGCAGCACTCGAAGCTGCCGGATCGCGCGGCGGTCGATGCGACGAAGAAGTCGTGGGGCGAGCACCTCGACCGGTTGGGCGAGTTGCTCGCGTCTTAACCGGAATTGATCGTATCCGCCGGCTGACCACGCGGGAAAAACTTCATCAGGTCCGTCCTTACCGAACGGAGCAATCTGATGAAAAAAGCGATACTCGCGATCGTCGTTTTTGTCGTGGTGGTCGTCGGCGGATACAACGTCCTGGACGCCTCGCGGCGGCGCAGCGCAAATCAGCCGAACCTCGTGAACGCGCCGACGTTCAAGGCTTTGCCGCCGATGTGGGACGAACGTCTCGCTACCGAAGGGAAGCTCACGAAAGACGAGCGGGACGCCATCGGCGCTCGTTTCAACAGTGCCGGTCTCGAGCGGTTCCAGTCACGCGTGAACCGCGTTTCGATCGCCTACAAACAATTCCTCGCCGATCCGGTGGCGGAAAAGGGCGCAGTCGTGATCTCCAGCGGCCGCACGGAGAGCATGCTGATCTACCGGGAGCTGATCCGCGATCTCAACGCGCACGGCTACTCGGTCTACATCCATGACCATCGAGGTCAGGGGCTTTCGGGGCGCCTGCTGGACGATCCGCACAAGAGCTACGTCGAACACTTCGACGATTACGTCGCCGACATGAAGCAGTTCGTCGATCTGATCAGACCTCGCGCGAAGCACAGGAAGGTGTATCTGCTCGCGCATTCGATGGGCGGTGGAATCGCGTCGCTTTACGTGGAGCAGCATCCCGGCGACTTCGATGCGGCCGCACTCGTCACACCGATGCACGCACCGGAAATGCCGTCGTTCGCCGTGCCGGGCGCGCAAGTCATGAGCGTGATCTCGCCTCGAGGTTATGCGCTGGGGCAGGACGAATATCACCCGCGGCCCTTCTCCGCGACGCAGGCCGATCTGGTGCACAGCAGAACGCGATTCGAATGGATCAACGAGATTTACGCCGCGGCCGACAAGGACGCTCCGCGGATCGGCGGCCCGACGCACACGTGGCTGAATGAAGCTAGCCACGCGGCCAAACGCGCCGTGATGAACGCCGGCAAAATCGACATCCCGGTGATGATCCTGCAGGCGAGCGACGACAGCGCGGTCAACAATGCGGCGCAGGGTGAGTTCTGCAAAAACATGCGGCCGGGCCTCTGCAAGGGCTATCTCCTCGAGAAGTCGTTCCACGCCGTCTTCAACGAGGCCGACACGTACCGCGTGCCGGCGCTGACGGCGATTCTGCAGTTCTTCGACACCGGCAAGTTCCCGGCGTAGGCTCAAACAAGCGAGCGCCTGTACGCGCGCGGATTCACCCCGAACTCCGCGCGGAACGCGCGGTTGAAGTTCGACACGTCGCCGAATCCGGAGTCGAGCGCGACGTCGATCACGCGCGCGTCGTCCGTCGCGAGGCGCACCGCCGCATCGCGCAGGCGCGCGCGGAGCGTGAACTGGTGCGGCGTCACGCCGGTGACGCGCGTGAACGTGCGCAGGAAGTGATACGGACTGAGTTGCGCGTCGCTCGCCAGCTCGAGCAGCGGCCGCGGCTCGCTCTCCATCGTACGCACCGCGCGCGTGACGCGCGCCACGGCGCTCGGCAGCGGCTCGGCGTGATCGACGTCGACGTCATTCGCCAGCTGCGCCGTCTTCGCCGCGACCTCGATCGCCAGCTCCTCCCACGAGCTCTCCGACGCCAGCGCGGCGCATGCGCGCGCGGCGAGTGATGCCGTGGGGCGGAGGGGAGGGAGGCGCTGGGGACGGAAGCGCGGCGGAGATTCGACGATCCGCTCGAACAGCTCCGGCCTGAACTGGAACGAGATGCAGCGATCGCCCGCGGCGTGCTGGTGTGCGCACTCGAAGCATTCGCCCGGCGTGCCGAGGAGGAACGAGCCGGGCGCGAGGAGCTCGGCGGCGGAGGCGTGCGCGCGGTACTGGAACGTGCCGGCGACGACGATCGCGATCGACACGCTGTGATGCTGTTCCTCGAACGGCAGGTCATCCGGACCCGACGTGCAGATCACGTCGTTGACGCGCCAGCCGTCGCCGCTTGCGATCGTCCGCGCGGTCGCCGTTCCCGCTTCGCCGTTGATCCGCCGCGCGTGCAGCGCCTGCTCCAGCTCGACCGCAATTTTCGCCAAGATTCGACTCCGTCCCGCCACGTATAACACGCCTTCAGGAGGCTCGAAGATGACGATGTTGCAAGCACTTCACGCGGCGGGGCCGGCGCCCGAGATCCCGGCCGATGCGGATGTCTACGGCTGGCTGGTCGGGAGCTGGGAGCTCGACGTCGTGCACTACCTGCAGGACGTCCGCGCGCATGGAATCAAAGGCCAGGCCCACTTCGGCTGGGTGCTCGAAGGACGCGCCGTGCAGGACGTCTGGATCATGAAGGCGGAAGGAGTGGTGAACACGTACGGCACGACGTTCCGCAGATGGGACGCGTCGCTCGGCGCGTGGCGCGTCAGCTGGGTCAATCCGATCACCGGCTGGCGCGATGAGCTTGTCGGCCGCCGCGTCGGCGACGATCTCGTGCAGATCGGCACGCACGCCGACGGCACGCCGATCCGCTGGCGGTTCGTCGAGATCACGAACGATTCGTTCCGCTGGCTCGGGGAGGCATTGAATCCCGACGGCGAGACGTGGAAGCTGGAGGCCGAATTTCACGGCCGGAGGATGAAATGAATTCAAACGATCAGGTACTTCGCGAGCAGCTCGTCACGTTTCTCGATTGCGAGAACGCGCACATCAGGTTCGAGGACGGGGTGAAGGACTTTCCCGCCGAGCTGCGCGGCAGGCGCCCCGCCGGCAGTCCGCACTCCGCGTGGGAGCTGCTGGAGCATCTCCGCATCACGCTCTCCGACATCCTCGAGTTCACGCGCGATCCGAAGCATGTGTCGCCCGAGTTCCCGAAAGGCTACTGGCCGTCGGACGAAGCGCCGGCGGACGATGCGGCGTGGGACCGGAGCGTCGCCGCGTATCGCCGCGATCTCGACGCGCTGATGGCGATCGCCCGCGACGAGTCGGTCGATCTCTACAAGCCGCTCGCGCACGGCGACGGCCAGACTCCGCTCCGCGAGCTGATCCTGGCCATCGATCACAACGCGTATCACCTCGGGCAGCTGGTGATGGTGAGGAGGATGCTCGGGGCGTAACATCGCGCGATGAGCGAACTCGCGACGACGAAGGGGACGATCCTCAACAGCCTGCTCAAATTCATCAAGAGCGATCTCACGCCGGAGCAGTACGCGAAGGCGGTGTCGGAGCTGCCGGCGGATGACCAGGCGATGCTCGCCACGCGCGTGCTGCCGTCGGCGCACGTCTCGGAGACGCTGCTCAACCGGCTGACCGAGGTCGCGGCGCGGGCGAAGGGGGAGGAGCTGCAGGCGTTCGGGCGGCGGGCGGGGATGGCCGAGGTGGCGGATGCGGTGGGGCTGTACCGGTTCCTCGTCGTCGTCCTGACGCCGAACGCGCTGCTGTCGAAGGCGTCGAACACCTGGAGCTCCGTGCACAACACCGGAAAGATGCTGGTCGAGAATCAGACGTCGAACAGCGCGCGCATCCGGTTGCGCGACTTCGCCTCCGAGCCCGCGCACTGCGCGCGACTCACCGGCTGGTTCGTGCGACTCAGCGAGATGACCGGCGCGAAGGACGTGCGGATCACGCACGACGAATGCCTCACCCGCGGCGCGGCGGATTGTTCGTGGGATTTGCGGTGGACGTAACCCCGGATTAGCGCGCGCGTACGCCGCGCAACAGACCGGCGACGCTGATGTCTTCGTCGAGCTCGGGCCAGTGGATGCCTTCGCCGTCCCCCATGATTTCGAAGCGGGTCCGCTGTTCCGGAGTGGCGTGCAGCAGGCGCGGGAACCACGCCAGCGGAACGCTGATCGTGCGACCGTCGGCCAGCGAAACGGTGAGCTCGTTCTCGGTGATGCGGACTTCCAGCGCCAGCGGAGCCACGTCAACTACGGAAGAACTCATGCCATGCCTCCAGAAACCCTTCTCTTCGTTCTACGACGATCCGCTCGATTTCGCTCAATTCATGCGCAGCAAATCTCTTCGACTCGGCCAGTGAGACCTCTGCAAGCCAGAACTTCGCCAGCTTGCGTTCGCGCTGGACATGCACGTGGGGCGGCTCATCGTTCTCATTACTGTAGAAGAAGAAACGATAGCCTCCGACGCGCGCTACGACCGGCACAATCCGAGTGTAGCCCTACACCGTGATCTGCGTCCCGTCGAACTTCGTCAGCGAGAAGCCGTTGAACAGCTCGCGTGACGTCATCTTCATCTCCCGCAGGAAATTGATGGCGAAGGCTTCACCGAAGCGGATGCCGGCGATGCCGTCGCTGCGCCAGTGGACGCCGGCCCAGTTGCGGCCGATGGCGATGTTCTCCGCCAGCTTGTCGAGCTCACCGCCCACCGTCAGATCGGGTCCGGTGTAGGGCCCGAGGGCGGAGCCTTCGGCATTCGGCACGAACGCCGTCGGCAGCACCCAGTTCTCCGAGAACCAGGCCTTGAGCACCGTCACGCAGGCGCCGGCGATGACCGCGTGGCCGGCGGGGTACGACGGATGCGTCGGCGAGCCCTCGGGATAGGCCTGCGGCAGGAGCGCCGTGTGGTAGCGCTTGCGCGTTTCGGCCACGCCGTCGGAGGAGAAGAGCGACGCGTGCAGCGGATACTTCGCCTTCTTCTCGAGCTGGCAATGCACGCGCGCCGCGATCTCCTCGGGGCGTCCGGTGCGGTGCACGAGCCACTTCTGATACCACGTCGGCTTGAGCGAGCAGTTGGCCGCCGCGGCGACGTAATGCAGGACGTCGGCCGCGCCGAACGTGACGAAGCCGCCCTGGTTGATCGAGTACTGATACGGGATGCCGCCGTCGAGCGGCGCGCTGATCTTGAGCAGCATCAGCGCGGCGGAGAGAAACGCCTGGTACGTGAAATCGCGATGCAGGTACTCGGTGAGGATGCGCGGCGTGATCATGTGCTTCATGCTGTCGGCGAACTCGGTCGACGGCGCGAGGCCGCCGTTCTGCATCGCCCGCCAGTCGTCGAACGTGGTGAGGTAATCCCTGGCCGGAACGGCGACGCGATATTTCTGCGGGATCTTCGTCGCGCCGAACGGGATGTCGCGGATGAGGAATTGCGAGATGTACGGTCCGATGAATGCGCCGCGCGTGCCGCCGCGGAACAGCGTCTCCGGCGTGACCTTGCCGCCGCGACGCGGTCCGCTGAACTTCGGTAATGCGCTCAATTCCGTACAGGCGCGCTTGACCAGCGGATTCGTCGCCCACTCCGTGAACGGCACGTCGCGCAGCAGGGCGTGCCAGTACAGCTCGATCAATTCCGCGGCCCGCTCCTCACTGTCCATGCGCGGCGGCGCGGCACAGGTGAGATGTCCGGCGTCGGGCCCCATCAGGTCGAACGCCAGTGCGGCGTGCGGATTGGCGAGCTTCATGTAGCCGCCGAGGGGGATTTTTTCCATTTCGTCCGGATCGCCGTGCTCGAGGGCGTCGAGATACGCGCGATAGGCGGACGGAATCACATGTCCGAGCTCGTCGTGGGGCAGGGTCTTCGTAAAAGAAGCCCAGCGATTTTCATAACGATCGTCGTCGCCATTGCTCGCGTGCTCGGCGTGCGCGAGTTTCCGCTCGTAATCGGCGGCATTGACGCGAATTTCATAGGCCTGACCGGCGCGGTCGCGTTTCGTCTCCGTTGCCGTGGACGTTTTGGTCTCTTTTTTCTCGACAGGCGCAATGACCGCCTGGCCGGCCAGAGAGGAGGCGACGGCGGCGCTTGCGGTTGCGCCTAGAAAGTGACGACGGGTAACCCCGTCACGGGAGGGGCGTCGAGCCATACGTAAGGATCCTTATGAGGCGGGAGATGTGTGAATTCGCCATTATACAAGGCGGGAACATAGTTGACTACGGCCGCATGGATCGCTATCCTTCCGCCCCTCCCGGTCCCGCTACAAAAATCAACGCTTCAGCAAAAGAGACCCCCGATGACGCCGTTTCGACGCCACCGCTCTACGACCCGTCTCCTCATCGCCGCGGCATTTGCCGTGATGACGCAATCCGTCTTTGCAAACCCCTGGAGCGTATTCGGTCCGAAACAATACGTTCGGACCACCGGTGCGCCGCAGACGGTACGGGAGACGTTTGACGCTCACAATACGGCCTTGCCGTACACGCTGCGCCTGGAGAACGGCGGCGGCACGATGGCGCGCGTCACCAGCGCGGCGATCACGCTCAATGGCGCGGACATCCTCACGCCGAAAGACTTCAACGCCAATACGCCGGCGATCATCGAGAAGAGCATCACCGTCAACGCGTCGAACCAGCTGACCATCGAGCTGCGCGGCGATCCCGGGGCCGGCGTCACGCTGAGCATCCGCGCGGACGACAGCGATCTCCCCACCATCACCGCGAGCGTCTCGCCGCAGCCCAACACCAGCGGCTGGAACGCCACGCTTCCCGTCACCGTGACCTTCACCTGTGCCGACGCCACCAGCGGCATCGCCACCTGCAGCGAGCCGGTCGTCATCGAAGGAACCGGCGCCGGTCTCGTCGTGCCGGGAACGGCGGTCGACAACGCCGGCAACACGAACAGCACCTCGATCACCCTCAACATCGACACGCAGGCTCCGGTGCTGCAGGTCGCCTCGCCGGTCGGACCGGAAGGGACGAACGCGCCGGGCGTGACGATCGCCGGACTGGCCATCGACAACGACCGCATCGATCGACTGGTCATCAACGGCGCGAACGTCGGCGTCGATGCCGGGGGACACTTCAGCAGGGACTACGTGCTCAACGACGGCGCGAACAGCTTCACCATCGACGCGTACGACCGCGCCGGCAACCACAGCGCGAGCTCCTTCGCCATCGAGCGCTTCGCCATTCCGGTGGTGAAGATCACCTCGCCCGCCGATCTCGCCGTCGTCACCACCGCGGCGATCAACGTCACCGGCACGGTCAGCGATCCGGCCGTCACGGTCACGCTCAACGGACTGGCGGCGACCGTCGCCGGCAACACCTTCACCGTCAGCGGCGTGCCGCTGGCGCAGGGACGCACCTCGCTCACCGCGATCGCCACCACGGCATCGGGTCACGCCGGCACGGCGAACGTCGACGTCTATCGCGACGGCGTGCCGCCGCGCGTCGCGGTGCGGTATCCCGTCGCCGGCACCGTGCTCTACACGCCGAAGACCGACGTCCTCGGGATGGTCGACGACGTGGTCGTCGGCACCATCAACTCCGGCCAGGCGCGCGTGACCGTCAACGGCGTCGTCGCCGAGGTCGCGAACCGCGCGTTCGTGGCCCGCGACGTGCCGCTCGTGGCCGGCGCCAACACCATCAACGTCGTCGCCGTCGATCAGGGGAACAACTCCGGCACGACGACCGTCAACGTGACATACGACGCCGCGGCGAAGCCGAAGATCGTCGCCTTCTCCGGCAACGGCCAGACCGGCTCGATCGGCACGCGGCTGCCGCAGCCGATCGTCGTCAAGCTGCTCAACGCCAACGGCACGCCCGCCGCGAACCGCACCGTCGCCTTCGAGGTCATCGAGAACGACGGCACGGTCGTAGATAGCAGGGGCAGCAACAACGTGCCGCGCACGGCGATCGTTGCCACGACCGACGCCAGCGGTCTCGCCTCGGCTGCATGGACTCTCGGCGGACGCGCGGGGGCCGGCAACAACCGCGTCGTCGCGCGCAGCGAAGGCTTCTCCGGCGCGGTCGAATTCGAGGCCACCTCGCGCACCGGCACGCCGGCGCTCATCGTCGTCGACTCCGGCAACAACCAGTTCGGCGCGGTCGGCTCGCCGCTCGCGCGTCCGCTCGTCGCCGTCGTCGTCGACAGCGGCAGCAACCGGCTCTCCGGCGTCTCCGTCACCTTCCGCGTCTCGCAGGGGAACGCGAGCTTCGACGGCGCGGCGGAGAAGACTGTCGTCACCGACAGCGACGGCCGGGCCTGGGTCACTCCGACCCTCATGGCCGACGGTGAGACGACGTTCGGAGCGAAAATCGACAACACCGAGACGCTGATCAGCTTCCACGCGAACGGCAAGCTCGCCGGTGCGGCCGAAGCGACGCGCATCAGCGGCGTGGTCCTCGACAACACCGACCTGGCAGTGGCCGGCGTCACCGTGCGCGTCGAAGGAACGACGCTCACCACGCAGACCGACGAGCAGGGGCAGTTCACCATCGCGCCCGCGCCGGTCGGCTACGTGAAGCTCGTCATCGACGGCTCCACCGCGCGGCGCGCGGGGACGTGGCCGATGCTCGAGTACGTGATGTACACCATCCCCGGCGCGAGCAACACGCTCGACATGCCGATCCACATCCTGCCGATCGACGTCCGCCACGGACTCTTCGTCGACGAGACCACCGGCGGCACGCTCACGCTGCCCGAGCTCCCCGGCTTCTCGCTCACCATCAAGCCGGGATCGGCGACCTTCCCCGGCGGCAGCCGCACCGGCACGGTCTCGGTCACGCTCGTGCACGCCGACAAGGTGCCGATGGCTCCCGGCTTCGGCCAGCAGCCGCGCTTCATCGTCACCATCCAGCCTCCCGGCGTGCACTTCGATCCGCCCGCCGCGCTGACGTTCCCGAACGTCGAGGGCCTGGCGCCGGGCCAGATCACCGAGCTCTATTCGTTCGATCACGACCTCGGACAGTTCGTCGCCATCGGCACCGGCTCGGTCAGCTCCGACGGCAGCGTGATCAAGTCCGATCCCGGCGTCGGCATCATCAAAGGCGGCTGGCACTGCGGCGGAACGCCGTCCGCCAGCGGCACGGCGCACAAATGCCCGGATTGCAAGCACTGCGTGAATGACTGTTGCGTGCCCGATCCGGCCCAGAACTACTCGCCGTGCGGGCCGGATAAGAACCGGACGTGCATTGACGGCAACTGCGTATGTCCGCATCCGGTCAACTTCCACCAGACGTCAGCGACGCACAGCGGCGGCCAGATTCATCTCGAGTTTGCATGGGACTCGAGCACCGGATTCCCTGGCGATCTCTTCAACTGCATCACCGGCGAATTCGTGGATCAGAGCGGCGGCTATTACTACCCCAGTCCTCCGTTTGGAACGGAAACCATCTGGCCGATCACGCAGCGGATTCCTGCGAAGGGCTCGGCGGTGCCGGGCGTGTCGCAGGATACGTTCTACATGCCGCCCGGCGGCTTCAAAAAGCCTTATTCGCGCTTCACGTCCGTCGTGAAACAGACGTACTTCTACAACTGTCCCTGTATGAACGGTGGGAATGACGTGCCGATGGCGGGACCATTCACCATCACCCGTCGAATTTACGATGACGCGAACGGAAACTGGTTCTACATGGTCGCGAGAAACGGCGTCGTCGACGTGATCCCCCTGCCATGAAACCCGCACGCCTGATTCCGCTGTTCTTCCTCGTCGCGGCACACTGCCTCGGACAGGAGACGCCTGCAGAGCAGGTCAAGACGCCCGCGCAGGCGCTCGAGGTCGACTTCGTGCTGAAAAACGAGAATCCCTCGCTGCACGAGCCTCTGCGCGCCGATCTCTCGATCGTCAACAGCGGCACCTCCGACGTCACCTTCGATCTGGGTGCGAATTACATCGACAACATCGGCGGCACCATCACGACGCCGGACGGCTCGAAGGTCGCGATCCACTCGCCGTACCAGGGAGGCTACGCGGCGATCGGCAAGATCACGATCAAGGCGCACGACTCCTGGGCGTTCCCCTATCTGCTCAACGAGTGGTACGACTTTCCCGAGCAGGGGCGGTACGAAGTCGCGCTGCACATCCCTGCGCTTCCCGATCCGAAGCCGCTCATGTTTACCATCGGGCCGCGTGATGAACAGAAGCTGAAGAGCCTTTACGCGGATCTCGTGGCGTCGGCCTCCGCACACAACGCGCAGGTCCGCCTCGACAGCGCGCGCGCACTTGCGCTGGCCGCGGATCCCGCGGCCGTGCCGTCGCTGGTGAAGCTGCTGGGCAGCAGGGATGCGTCGGCCTTTGCCAGCGCCGCCGAAGGACTGGCCCGCATCGCCGACAAGGCGTCGATCGAGGCGCTGCTCGCGGCCGCGGCCGACAAAGATCCATTCCGCCGGCAGACCGCCGCGTACCAACTGCAGCAGGCGCGGCCCCGCATCACCGATCGCGCATTGCTCAAACGCATCGACGCCGCGATCGGCACGTCCGTATCACCGCACTGAAATCCATCCGGAGGAAACGCCTAGTGTCACGTCGTCCCTCGCTGCTCCTGCTGTCACTGATCGCGCTGTTGCTGAGCGCCGCCGGCGCGCATGCCGCTCCGTTCAACATCTTCGGACCGAAGACCTACACCCGCGCGTCGGGCACTCCGGCCGCGCAGAACGAGTCGTTCCAGGTGCGGAACGCCTCGCTGCCGTACCAGCTGATGTTTCACAACGGCGGCCTCACCAGCGCCGTCGTCACGCTCAACGGCGTGGAGGTCCTGGGGCCGAAAGACTTCACCTCGAAGACGCCGGCGGACGTGCAGAAAAGCGTCACGCTGAAGAACGACAACGTGTTGACCATCGAGCTGCGCGGCGAGCCCGGCGCGACCGCGACGGTCTCCATCACCGGCGAGGACGGCGACCTTCCGGCCATCACCGCGAACGTCACCCCGGCGCCGAACGGCGCGGGGTGGAACAACACCACGCCGGTCACCGTGAACTTCGCCTGCACCGACGCGACCAGCAGCGTCGTCTCCTGCAGCGACGCCGTCACGCTGTCGAATGAAGGGGCGGGGAACGTCATCACCGGCACCGCCGTCGACGCCGCGGGCAACAGCGCGTCGACCACCGTCATCGTCAACATCGACACCCTTCCGCCGACCGTCACGGCGAAGATCCCGGTCGCCGATAACGGCACCACCAACGCCGCGAGCCTGGCCATCACCGGCACCGCGATCGACAACGATCAGGTGCTCTCGGTGAAGGTCAACGGCCTCGCCGCGGCGATGACCGGCGAGAACTGGAGCGTCACCGTTCCGCTCATCGACGGCGCGAATCCGCTGCAGATCGTCGCCCTCGATCGCGCCGGCAACGAGGCCACCTACTCCTCCACCGTCACCCGCTTCACCGTCCCGGCCGTCGCCATCACCTCGCCTGACGATCTGTCGTTCGCCGGCGATGCGGCGATCACGGTGCGCGGCACGGTGAGCGATCCCGCCGCCGCGGTCGTGGTCAACGGCGTGCCTGCCGTCGTCGGCGGCAGCACGTTCACCGCGACGAACATCCCGCTGGCGCAGGGCCGCACCGTCATCACCGCCACCGCCACCAACGCGCAGGGGCACGCCGGCACGACCAGCATCATCGTCTACCGCGACTCCATCGCGCCGCGCGTCGTGCTGCGCGAGCCGGCCGACGGCGACGTCTTCTACCAATCGCCGATCGACGTCGCCGGCGCCGTCGACGACATCGTCGTCGGCACCATCAACTCCGATCAGATGCGCGTCACGGTCAACGGCGTCAACGCGACCGTGTCCAACCGCGCGTTCCTTGCCTCCGGCATCGCGCTCACGCCGGGCGCGAACACCCTCACCGTCGTCGCCACCGACCAGGGGGGCAACAGCGCCACGATCACGGCGCACGTCACGTACGACAACACGTCGAAGGCGAAGATCGTCCGCGTCTCCGGCAACGGGCAGTCGGCGCTCATCGCCACGCAGCTCCCGCAGCCGCTCGTCGTCCGCCTGGTCAACGCCAACGGCTCGCCGGCGGCGAACAAGACGGTGGCGTTCGAGGTCACCGAGGACAACGGGAACGTCACGGCGGGCGCGGTCAGCGCGCGCATCGTCAGCACCACCACCAACTCCAATGGCGAGGCGAGCGTCCTCTGGACTCTCGGCACGCGCTCCGGTTCCGGCAACAACCGCGTCGTCGCGCGCGCCGACGGCTTCGCCGGCGAGGCGAGCTTCGAAGCGGTGGCCCGCATCGGCGCGCCGCACATGATCGTCGTCGACTCCGGCAACAGCCAGTTCGGCGCGATGGCCGCGGCGCTGCCGCGTCCCTTCGTCGCCGTCGTGGTCGACGAGGGCTACAACCGCGTCGGCGGCATTCCCGTGACGTTCGTCGCGGAGAGCGGCAACGGCAGCTTCGACGGGCAGCAGTCGATCACCGTCACCACCGACAGCGACGGCCGCGCCATCGCCACAGGCACGCTCGGCATCGCCGGCACGAACGTCTTCAACGCGAAGGTCACGGGCGTCGACCGTCCGGCCAGCTTCATCGCCTTCGGCAAGATCGCCGGCAATCCGGCGCAGACCTCGATCACCGGCGTGATCCTCGACAACACCGACCTCCCGATCCCCGGCGTCACGGTCCGCATCGACGGCACCTCGCTCACCACGCAGGCCGACGATCAGGGGCAGTTCACGCTCACCGGCGCGCCGGTCGGCTACGTGAAGCTCTTCATCGACGGCTCCACCGCGCGCCGCGCCGGAACATGGCCGATGCTCGAGTACGCGATGTTCACCATCCCGGGCGCGAAGAACACGCTCGACCAGCCGGTGCACATCCTCCCGCTCGACGTCCGCCACGGACTCTTCGTCGACGAGACCACCGGCGGCTCGCTCACGCTCCCCGAGCTCCCCGGCTTCAAGCTCACCGTGAAGCCCGGCTCCGTGACCTTCCCCGGCGGCAGCCGCACCGGCACCGTCTCCGTCACGCTCGTGCACGCCGACAAGGTCCCGATGACCCCCGGCTTCGGCCAGCAGCCGCGCTTCATCGTCACCATCCAGCCGCCGGGCGCGCACTTCGATCCGCCGGCGCAGCTGACCATTCCGAACGTCGACGGCATGCAGCCGCTCGAGGTGACGGAGTTCTACTCCTTCGATCACGACCTCGGACAGTTCGTCTCCATCGGCACCGGCACCGTCAGCGCCGACGGCACCGTCATCACCTCCGACCCCGGCGTCGGCATCATCAAAGGCGGCTGGCATTGCGGCGGCAGCCCGAGCGCGTCCGGTACTCCGTACAACTGCAAGGAGTGCGAAAAGTGCGTGAACGGCGACTGCAAGCCCGACCCGGCGAAGAAGTGCGTGAGCTGCGGCGCGGCGGGATCAGGCACCGCGTGCGACGGCAAGGGCGGTTGCGCGGGCGCCAATACCTTCCTCAATCAGACTGATTTCCCCGAGGTGTGCCAGTCGCTCCATCTGACCTACGTGAGGCAGGGAAGCCTGATTGCGGCCGGCCCATGCCCGCCGACGCAGAAGTGTCTTGTCGGCGCGCGCTATCAGATCACCACGCTCCAGCACGGCTGCGACTCGATCAGTCTCGCCGGCGTCACCTACATGGAGAACCTGACGACGACGAGCAACGACTGCACCCGAAACCCAGTTACGCGCATCGTGCAGCAGGTCCCATTCACGGTTGGCGCCGGCAACAACGTCAACGGTATCGACGATTATCTCTACTGCCAGAACTGGGGAACGATTCCTGCCGGCGGCTGCACCGTCACGTACTCGCAGGACTTCGACATCGGCGGCTGCCACAACGTTGACCAGCACACGATCACCATCACGATGCAGGAGACCGGCTCACAGACCTGCACAGGCTCGGTGACGCGGAACTGACGATGAGACAGATCCTCTTCATCGTCCTTTCAGTTGTCGCAGCGCTGGCTGCCGAAGCGGCGGAGCTGCCGGTGGCGGTCACCCGTGGGCGCGTTGCTGAAGTCGTCGACCGCGTGCGTCAGGATGCGCACGCCGACGTGTCGTTCATCGAAGGAGATCCCAGCTCCACCGTCATCGTGGATGGCACGAGCGTCGACGAGATTCTCACCTCGATCGCGCGGCAGGTGCCGTCGTATCGCTTCGAGGTCATCGAGGGACATCGTTTCCTCTACGACGGTGACGCCCGGTGGCGGCAGACGATCGAGAACGTTGACCTGCGTGGCGTCGCACGCGAAGGGGCACTCTCCGACTACGTCAGCCTGCTGCGGCGCCGTCCCGAATTCGCGAAGCTCATTCCGCCGGGATATGTCGGACACGGCGAACAGCGGGTGGCGAATGATCCGATGTTGCAGCGGGTCACGCTCGATCGTTCCGCGACGGTCGTCAGACATCTGGCGCAGCTTCTCGGAGACTCACACCGCCTGATCATCGACGTTCGGAAATTTCATTGGGGAAAGGAGATCGCCGATGGGGTCACCTTCGACGGAATCGAGCCGCTGGCGTTCGATCCGCCGGTCTACGGCGAGTCTCCGTCCGCGCCGCGGTGGCCGTTTGCTCTTGGCTCATACAACACGGCCATCCTTCAGCAGAACGGCTTCGATAAGCTGGGAGTCGAGACGTTCGTCAAGGCGCTCGGGCACCCGTTCCCGGCGGTGCGCGAGGCGGGCATTGAACGCCTCGGACTGACGCCTCGCTCCGCCCCCCAGTTCAAAGCCGCCGTGCGCAAGCTGCTGAACGATCCGTCGCTTGCGGTCCGGCTGCGCGCGGCCGAGGCGCTGCTCCAGGCGGGCGAGACCACCGGCTACTCCGTCGTGAAATCGGCCGCGCGCGACGCGAAAGATCCGAACGTCCGGCTCTCCGGCGTCGCGGGGCTGGCGAAGTTTCGGATGGATCGGCGGCCGGAGACACATCCATGACTCCTCACGTCCTGAGGCCAATAATTCACGAATTGCTCCGTCCTACCCAGCAAACGGAAAACCTGTCGGAGGCTCTGTCATGAGACGTTTGCTGCTCGTCGTCCTTCTTGTCGCCGTTCCCGCGCTGGCCGGCACCTTCACGGTGTTCCCGCAGCGCGACTTCGTCCGTGCCACCGCCGCGCCGGCTCCGGAGCTCGTCACCTTCACGGTGAGGAATCCGGCCATCGCCTACACGCTGCGCGTCATCAACGGCGGCGCGGCGGCGAACCTGGAGAAGGTCACGGGCGCCATCGTGAAGTTGAACGGCGTCGAGGTCCTCGGGACCTCCGACTTCAACGGCAAGACGCCGCCGGTGATCGAGAAGCCGGTCACGCTCCTCGCGTCGAACCAGCTCTCCGTCGAGCTGCGCGGCAATCCCGGATCGGGCGCCGCGATCGCCATCGTCGGCGAGGACAACGATCTGCCGACGATCACGGCGACGGTCACTCCGGCGCCGAATGCGGCGGGGTGGAACAGCGGCATCGTCAAGGTCACGTTCACGTGCGCTGATGCGACCACCGAGGTTGCGAGCTGCAGCGCACCGGTCGACGTCACCGCGGAGGGGAGGCAGACCATCACCGGGACCGCCACCGACCTCGCCGGCAACACGGCGACGAAGAATGTCGCGGTCAACATCGACAAGAGCGCGCCGTCGGTTGCGATCGCCGCTCCGGCGGACGGCAGCGCCCTCGGCGCGACGACGGCGAACGTCAGCGGCAGCGCCTCCGATCCGCTCTCCGGAATCACCCGCGTCACCTGCAACGGCCTGCCGGCGACCGTCAACGCCTCGTCCTTCACCTGCAGCGCCGCGCTCACCGCGGGCTCGAACTTCATCAGCGTCCTGGCCGTCGACGCGGCGGGGAACGAGACGCCGTTCGGCGTCAACGTCATCTCCGACACCACGCCGCCGTCGATCGCCATCGACTCGCCCGCGGCGGGCAGCACCACCAACGTCGCGACGCTCGCCGTCACCGGCACGGTGTCGGACGACGATCAGGTCGTAGCGGTCGAGGTCGGCGGACACGCCGCGACGCTCAGCGACAAGACCTTCAGCGGGAGCGCCGCGCTGGTCAACGGCGCGAACGCGATTCCGGTCAGGGCCACCGACCGCGCCGGCAACGTGCGCACGATCTCACTGCCGGTCACCCGCTTCGCGTTGCCGGCGATCGCCATCGGCGCGCCTGCCGATCTCGCCACGCTGCGCGATGCGGTGATCACGGTCACCGGGACGGTGACGGACGCGACGAACGTCGTAGTCAATGGGATTAGTGCTTCCATAAATAATGGGACGTTCAGCGCATCCGGCATCGCTCTGGCGCAGGGACGCACCGTCGTCACCGCTACCGCCACCTCGCCCTCCGGCGCCGTCGCCACCTCCACCATCCTCGTCTACCGCGACTCCATCCCGCCGCGGGTCGTGCTCCGCTATCCGGTCGACGGGATGATCGTCTACCAGCCCTCGATCGACGTCACCGGCATGGTCGACGACATCGTCGTCGGCACCATCAACTCGGCGCAGATGAGCGTCACGGTCAACGGCGTACACGCCGACGTGGCCAACCGCGCCTTCGTGGCGAACGGCGTGACGCTGACGCCCGGCTTCAACACGCTCACCGTCGTCGGCAAGGACCAGGGCGGGAACAGCGCCACCGTCACGGCGACGGTCAAGTACGACAACACCGCGCAGTCGAAGATCACCATCGTCTCCGGCAACGATCAGAGCGGCGTCGTCGGCTCGACGCTCGGCGCGCCGATCGTGGTGAAGGTCACCGACCACGGCGCGCCGGTCAGCGGCAAGGTCGTGGCCTTCGAAGTGGTCGAGAACAACGGCCTCCTCACTGGGGCGACCGGTAGCGGTCACGCGCTGACCGCCACCACCGACAACAACGGCCTCGCTTCGATGCAGTGGACGCTCGGCACGCGCGCCGGTGCGGGCAACAACCGCGTCTCCGCCGTCTCGGCCGGCATCCCCGGCATGGTCGAATTCTCCGCGAACGGACAGAACGGCGTGCCGGCGCAGGTCGTCGTCGACTCCGGCGACGCGCAGTACGGCGCCGTCGGCGCGCGTCTCTCGCGGCCGCTCGTGGCCATCGTCATCGACGGCGGCAAGAACCGCCTGGCGGGAGTCCCCGTCACCTTCTCCATGCTGAAAGGGGAGGGGAGCTTCGACGGCCGGCAGCAGGTCACCGTCAACACCGACAGCGACGGCCGTGCCTGGGCCACGCCGACGCTCGGCGCGGCGTCGACCAACACGTTCCAGGCCTCGGTCGCGGGCGTCGCGAACGGCGCCGCATTTCAGTCCTTCGGGAAAGTCGCCGGTGCGCCGGAACAGACGTCCATCAGCGGCGTGATCCTCGACAACACCGATCTCGCCGTCCCCGGCGTCTCCGTCCGCATCGAGGGAACGAGCCTCGTGGCGCAGGCGAACGCGCAGGGGCAGTTCACCATCCCGCAGGCGCCGGTCGGCTACGTGAAGCTGATCGTCGACGGCTCGACCGCGCTTCGTCCCGGCACCTGGCCGACGCTCGAATACGCGATGTACACGATCTCCGGCGCCGACAACACGCTGGAGATGCCGATCCACATCCTGCCGCTCGACGTCCGCCGCGGCCTCTTCGTCGACGAGACCACCGGCGGCACGCTCACCATCCCCGAGCTCCCCGGCTTCTCGCTCACCATCAAGCCGGGGTCAGCGACCTTCCCCGGCGGCGGACGCACCGGCATCGTCTCCGTGACGATGGTGCACGCCGACAAGGTGCCGATGTCCCCCGGCTTCGGCCAGCAGCCGCGCTTCATCGTCACCATCCAGCCGCCGGGCGTGCACTTCGATCCGCCCGCGCCGATGACGTTCCCGAACGTCGACGGTCTCGCGCCGGGCCAGGTGACCGAGATGTACTCGTTCGATCACGACCTCGGCCAGTTCGTCTCCATCGGCACGGCCAGCGTCTCCTCCGACGGTCTCCTCATCCGCAGCGATCCAGGCGTCGGCATCATCAAAGGCGGCTGGCACTGCGGCAGCGACCCGGCGGCGCAGGGGACGGCAGCCGACTGCCCCACCTGCCGCGTCTGCGACAACAAGGTCTGCAAGGACTACACGGGCCACGAGCTGCGCAGCCCCAACAACCCCGACGCCGAGTGCTGCAACGGCGCGTTCTTCAGCCTGACCTCGAACTGCTGCGGCGGTCCCGAGCCGAAGCATTTCGTCGGCAAGGCCTTCACCGGCTTCACCGACTGTCCGACCTGGACCCAGAACTGGTCGAGCCCGCGCAACAAGAACATCTTCGACTACAACGGCTGCAGCATCCCCGGCGTCGTCACCGACAACCCGAACAATCCCGCCTACGGCCAGTACACCGAGTTCTCCGGCGTGGCCACGTACGGGACGTACGAGGGTCCGCCGAACTCGAAGTACGGACTGCCGTGCGACAAGCACGACGAGTGCTACCAGGAATGCCATCCGGACGCCAAAGGATCGTGCGACGAAAAGATGTACGAGCAGATCCTTTCGGTCTGCAACTACGCGCAACTGAACGGTGAAAACCCGACCACGGTTCAGGAATGCATCAAGTGGGCGTGGAAGGTTCGCGAGGGACTCCGCCTCGGCGGACTCCTGCCGTTCGAAAACAATCAGAAGAAGTCGTGCCTCTGCTGCAACGACTCCCAGAACCAGGCGCTGGCACCATGAGATCGATCGTCCTCGCAGCTCTGATCGCCGGTGCGTCCTCCGCGTTCGCGGCGCCTCCGGCGTGGATGAACGCACTCGACGGCGCCGCGCACCCCGCCGGCATCGTGCTCGCCGGCGGCTCGCCCGTCGTCGCCTACACCTCCTCGCCCTGCGGCGCGAATCTCCACGACAACGCCTTCCGCAACCGGATGGCGGTGGCGAAGTTCGACGCCGCCGGCAAGCAGCTCTACGACGTCGAGATCCCGCGGCCGAAGGAAGTGATCGCCCGGCTGCGCGGCCCGTCGTTCGGCGTGATCGACGGCATCGCCGCGCTGCCGGACGGCGATCTGATCGTCGTCGCGGAGTTCATCGAAGGTCAGCCATGGCTGCTGCGCCTCGACTCCGCGACGGGCGGCGTCCGCTTCTCCAAGCCGATCGGCGACCCGAAGGGGCACACGGTCATCAGCAGCATCTCCTCTGCCGGTGACGACGTCGTCATCGGCGGCGGCGTCGAGAATCACATCTACGTCGCCCGTTACTCCGGCAACGGCGAGAAGCGGTGGGAGCAGACCGTGAACGCCGGAGGGACCGCCGTGGCCAACGACGTCGCCGCGATGAGCGACGGCTCGGCCGTGGCCGCCGCCACCGCCGGCTCCCAGGTCGTGATCATCCGCTTCGACAAGAGCGGCCAGTCCGCCGCGCAGCGCCGCTTCGAAGGTGAAGCGCCGCAGCTCGCCGTGACCCGCGACACGATCGGCGTCGCGTACGACATCCCGAATACCAGAGGGGCATCGCTCCGCTTCAAGGCGCTCGATGCCTCGCTCACCGAGTTGACCGAGGTGGCTTTCGAATCGCCGACCACGGCGAAGCAGATCGTGGCCGGCAACGGCGCCTTCCGCCTCTACTACGCGGCCGCGGAAACGATCCGCGTCGCCTCGTTCTCCGCGCGCGGCACGCGCGAAGCGGATGCCGTCGCGCTCGAGGCGAAGTTCGGCGTCGAGCTCCAGGTCGCCGCCGCGAGCGACGCCGCGTACATCGCGCTCGTCGATCCCTTCTTCAGCAGCAACGGAACCATCTGCCCGCGGGCCCGGCTGGCCCGGATCTCCCCGACTTCAACCACCGCGAAAGGCATCCAATGAAGCAGAGACTCTTTTTCATCGTCGCCCTGGTACTCGTAATCCTGACCACGGCGCTCGCCGCGCCCCTGCAGGCGCAGCTCAACGAGACCTGCACCGTCAGCGTCCTGAACCGCTCCGTTCAGGTGCAGCCCGACGGCTCCTGGGTGCTTCCGAACGTGCCGGCCAACGCCGGACTCGTTCGCGCCCGCGCCACCTGCGTGGAGAACGGCATCACGCGCTCCGGACAATCGGATTACTTCCTGGTGCCGGTCGACGGGCTGGTGGAAGTCGCGCAGATCGAGTTCAGCACGCCGCAGCCGATCGCGTTGAGCCTGGCGCTCACCACGCCGTCGACGACGCTCTCCGCCGCCGGCGTCACGGCGCAGATCACCGCCACCGCCGCCTACTCCGACGGCACCACGGCGAACATCTCACGCGGCTCGCAGGGGACCAACTGGTTCACCACCAACGCGAACGTGGTGAGCGTCTCGCCCGACGGCGTGGTCACCGCGCGCGCCAGCGGCACGGCGATCATCAGCGCGATGAATGAAGGGGCCCTCGGGCTCCTGCAGATCAGCGTCGTCGCCGCCGCCGACAGCGACAACGACGGCCTTCCCGACACCTTCGAGATCGCGAACGGCCTCGACCCGAACAATCCGGCCGATGCGCTCACCGATCTCGACAACGACGGACTCTCCAACGTCGAGGAATTCCGCCACGGCAGCGGCCTGCGCACGCCCGACAGCGACGGCGACGGCCTGCTCGACGGCGATGAAGTCAACCGCGGCACCAATCCGACGGTGAAAGACAGCGACGGCGACGGCGTCGGCGATGGCCTCGAGGTGCAGGCCGGCACCAACCCGCTCGATCCAAACAGCGTCAGCTACAACGGCATCCTCGCCTCGCTCAGCGTCGCGCCGTCCACCGTCGACATCGTGATCAACACGGTCATCGGCGAAGGCTCGCGCGTGGTCAAGGTCACCGGCACGCTGATCGACGGCACGGTCGTCGATCTGACCTCCCGCGCCCGTGGCACCACCTACAACTCCGACAACCTCGGCATCGCCAGCTTCGGCATCGTCGACGGCCAGATCTTCGGCGGCACGAACGGCTCGGCCAACGTCACCATCGCCAACGCCGGCCGCTCCGCCACCATCCGCGTCAACGTCACCAGCTTCGCCCCGACCGCGCTCGGCTACGTGCTGATCCCCGGCTTCGCCAACAACGTCGACGTCGCCGGCAACTACGCCTACGTCGCCGCCGGCAGCACCGGACTGCAGGTCGTTGACGTCTCGAACCACACCGCGCCGCGCATCGTCGCGTCGCTCGACACCAACGGCAACGCGAACGACGTCCGCATCGTCGGCGGCTTCGCCTACGTCGCCGACGGCACCGCCGGTCTCAAGATCATCGACATTTCGAATCCCCTCGCGCCGCGTCTCTCCGCCTCGCTCGCCACCGGCGGCGACGCGTGGGATGTCGTCGTCTACTCCGGCCGCGCGTACATCGCCGCCGGCCCGGCCGGTCTCAAGATCGCCGACGTCTCCAATCCCGCTGCGCCGGTCCTCCTCGGCGGCATCGACACGCCCGGCACGGCGAAGGGTGTCGACGTCAGCGGCAACATCGCGGCGGTCGCCGACGGCGGCCCGACGCTCTTCATCGACGTCACCACCCCGTCCGCCCCGGTCATCCGCGGCAGCGCTCCGACCAGCGAAGCGCGCGACGTGACGGTCGACGGCAACTTCGCGTATGTCGCCGACTTCCAGGCGAGCCTCCGCGTCGTCGACTTCACCAATCCGCAGTCGCCGCAGGTCGTGGCCACGGAAGACCGCACGCTCGGCGGTCTGCTCAACGATGTCGAGCGCGCCGGCAGCTATCTCTTCGGCGCCGACGTCTTCTTCGTCCACGGCGTACCGATCTCCAACGTCCAGGTGCCGGCCAGCCCGATCGTCCGCGCCCGTCTCGACATCCCGTACCGCGATGACAACGACACCGGCATCGCCGTCGACTCGCAGTACGTCTACGTCACCGGCTCGCGCGACATGACCGAGAACGGCGGCAGCGGAGACACCGCGCTCTACATCGGCCAGTGGCTGAAGGCCACCGACAACACCAACGTCCCGCCGTCGGTGCAGCTCACCTCGCCGGTCAACGTGCCGACGATCATCGAGGGGAGCACGCTCCACCTCGCCGCCACCGCCACCGACGACGTGATGGTCGCCGCCGTCGACTTCCTCGCGGACGGCGTGGTCGTCGCCACGCGCACGGCCGCCCCGTACGAGTTCGACTACCGCATCGCGACCGGCATCACGTCGATCCGCATCCAGGCGCGGGCCCGCGACCTGGCGAACAACCAGGGCGTCACTCCCGAGGTGACGATCTCCGTCATTCCCGATCCCGGCACCACCGCCACCGGCCGCGTCGTCTACGAGGACGGCTCGACGGTGAGCGGCGCGACCGTCACCTGCTTCGACCAGTCGCGTCAGACCAACTCCGACGGCACGTTCGCCGTCCCCGGCCTGCCGACCATCCGCGGCAACATCGCCTGCACCGCGTCGTTCGTCAGCGCGACCGACGGCAACACCTACAACGGCGGCTCCGGCTCGCTCGCGCCGATCGCCGGCGGCAACATCAACTTCGGCGACATCGTCGTCCACGGCACGGTCGAGATCTCGCAGCTCGCGAAGTCGGCGTGGGGTGTTCCCGCGGCCTTCCTCGCGCGGACGCTCGCGGCCGAGGGGACGAAGCTCGTCGTCGCGCCGTACAGCGCGAGCGACCGCCTCGTCGTCCTCGACACCACCGATGCCGCGCATCCGGCGTTCGTGAAGAACGTGCAGGGCGGCAACAACGAGATCTACGACGTCGCCGTCCGCGGCGGCTGGGCGTACGTCGCGTCGTACGACTTCTGCACGATCAACCTCAACTCCGGCGCCACCGGCCCGAACTGCGTCGGCCTCGGCGGCGGCGAGCTCGCGGTCGCGCCGTCCGGCAACTACGTCTTCGCCGCGCGCAACGGCTCGGGCGGCTGGATCCGCGTCTACGACGTCACCAACCCCGGCTCGCCGCGCTACCTGCGCGAGCAGTCGATGGGGGGCGGCGTCGATTACACGCGCCTCATCCCGATGCGCGACGAATACCTCCTCGCCATCGCCAACGACGGCGCGCACGACGTGGTGGTCATCGATCGCCGCGACGTCAACTCGTTCGGCCTCTCCGCCACGCTCGACATCCCGAACTTCACCGCCTGGCGCGGCGTCCTGCGCGGCTCGCTTCTCTACCTCGCGGGCAATCAGCCCGAGCTCGTCATCGTCGATCTCTCCAACCCGGCATCGCCGCAGGTCGTCGGCAGGCAGGCCTACAGCATCGGCCAGGGCCGCGGCATCGCGGCGAGTGACGCCGAGGCGTGGATCGGCAGCGGCACCGGACAGGTCGCGGTCATGAACGTCACGGCGCCTTCCGCGCCGAGCTTCACCCGCTCGCTCAACGCCACCGGCGCGACGTGGGACACCATCGTCTCCGGCACCTACGCCTACACCGCGAACGAGAACGGCATCGCCGTGATGCACCTCTCCACTTCGCCGGTCATCGAGCCGTCGCGCATCACCGTCGGCCTGCAGGGAACGCTCGCCTCCATCACCGGCGCGGTTCGCGCGATCAGCGGCCTCTCGCCGATGACCGTCGAGATCGCCGACACGAAGAGCGGCGCGAGCATCACCGGCATCGCGGTCGCCGGCGACGGCAGCTTCAGCGCCACGCTTCCCGCGGCCCCCGGCGATCCGATCACCGTCCGCGCGTTCGATTCGATCGGCCGCACCGGCGGACCGATCTCCGTCGGCAGCGTGCCGTTCGGACCGGCCGCCAACATCACGTTCATCACGCCGGCGCAGACCGACGGCTCCTTCCGCGCCCGCACGCTGGCCAGCGAGGGCGACATCCTCGTGGCCACCGGCTGGGGCGAAGACCAGGGCCAGTCCGACAAGGTCGCCATCTACGACATCAGCAATCCCGCCTCGCCGCAGTTCAAGCGTTCCATTGCGGGCGGCAACAACGTCACCTACCAGATGGAGATCCACAACGGCTGGGCGTTCATCGCGTCGTACGACTTCTGCACGCTCAACGTCGCGTCGCCCACCGCGAGCCGCAACTGCGTCGGTCTAGGCGGCGGTGAGCTCGCCGTCACCGTCTCCGGCAACTACGCCTTCGCCACGCGCAACGGCAACGGTGGCTGGATCCGCGTCTACGACGTCACCAACCCCGCCTCGCCGCGCTACCTGCGCGAGCAGAACTTCTTCAACGGCGTCGACTTCTACCACGTCGCGCAGCTCGGGACCGACTACCTCGTGGCCCTCGGACCGTACGGCGGCGCGTCGAAGAATCTCTTCGTCATCAATCGCCGCGACGTGAACAGCCTCTCGCTCGTCACGAGCATCAACATCCCGAACTTCACGCCGTTCCGCGGCCGCATCTACGGAAACCTCTTCTACATCTCCGGCTTCGACGGCAAGAGCGCCATCGTCGATCTGACCAACCCCGCGTCGCCGGTCGTGAAGTCGGTCTTCACCACCGGTGGTCTGGCGCGCGGCATCGACGTCGCCGGCACGACCGCGGCAATCGCCGACGGCGGCGCCGGCGTTCGCCTCGCGGACGTCACCAACCCCGCCGCGCCGTCGATCCTCGGCCTGCAGCCGGCCGGCGGCAACGCGTGGGATGCGCTCTTCGCCAAGGGCGTGCTCTACGTCGCGAACGAGCAGGGGATCGTCACGATCTCCAACGTCGTCGCTCCGCCGCAGATCGACACCAACGCCATCACCATCACCGCCGCTTCGACCACCAGCGCGTCGATCACCGGCGCCGTGCGCGCCGTCACCGGCCAGGCGCCGCTCGTCGTCGAGCTGAAGAACGTCACCGCGAACACGACGAACGGCAACATCGCCGTCGCCGCGGACGGCAGCTTCACCGCCACGATCTCCGCGCGCCCGGGCGACGTCCTCACCATCAAGGCCACCGACAAGGACGGCCGCGTCACCGGACCGCTGCAGCTCGGCTCCGTGCCGTTCGGCTCCGCCGCGACGTCGATCTTCATCACGCCGGCGCAGACCGACGGCTCCTTCCGCGCCCGCACGCTGGCCAGCGAAGGGAACATCCTCGTGGCCACCGGCTGGGGCGAAGACCAGGGCCAGTCCGACAAGGTGGTCATTTACGACATCAGCAATCCCGCTTCGCCGCAGTTCAAGCGTTCGGTGGCGGGCGGCAACAACGTCACCTACCAGATGGAGATCCACAACGGCTGGGCGTTCATCGCGTCGTACGACTTCTGCACGCTCAACGTCGCCTCGCCCACCGCGAGCCGCAACTGCGTCGGTCTCGGCGGCGGTGAGCTCGCCGTCACCGTCTCGGGCAACTACGCCTTCGCCACGCGCAACGGCAACGGCGGCTGGATCCGCGTCTACGACGTCACCAACCCTGCCTCGCCGCGCTACCTGCGCGAGCAGAACTTCGTCAACGGCGTCGACTTCTACCACCTCGTGCAGCTCGGGACCGACTACCTCGTCGCGCTCGGACCGTACGGCGGCGCGTCGAAGAACCTGTTCGTCATCAACCGCCGCGACGTGAACAGCCTCTCGCTCGTCACGAGCTTCAACATCCCGAACTTCACGCCGTTCCGCGGCCGCATGTACGGGAACCTCTTCTACGTCTCCGGCTTCGACGGCAAGACCGCGATCGTCGACATGAGCAATCCGGCCGCGCCGGTCGTGCTCAGCGTCTACGACACCGGCGGTGTCTCGTACGGCGTCGACGTCGCCGGCAAGTCGCTGGCCGTCGCCGGCGGCACCGCGGGCGTCCGCTTCCTCGACACCACGAACCCCGGCGCGCCGGCGTTCCTCGGCCTGCAGCCGGTCGGCGGCAACGCCTGGGATGCGCTCTTCGCCGGCGGTGTGCTCTACGTCGCCAACGAGCAGGGCATCGTCGTGGTCAAGGACGTCGCGGCCCCGCCGTCGATCGATGAATCGCAGATCACCGTGCAGCTGCAGGGCTCCGGCTCGGCGCTCGTCACCGGTGCCGCGCGTGCCGTCGGCGGCACCGCGCCGCTCACCATCGCGCTCAAGGACGACAACAGCGGCACCACGATCTCCGGACTGCCGGTCAATGCGGACGGCAGCTTCAGCGCCTCCATCCCCGCGCAGCAGGGCGACGCGATCAGTCTCAGCGTCACCGACAGCGTGGGCCGCGTGGCGGGACCGGTTCCGGTCGGTATCGTGCCGTTCGGCTCCGGCCTCACGTCGCTCTTCATCACGCCGGCGCAGACCGACAGCTCCTTCCGCGCCCGCACGCTGGCCACCGAGGGATCGCTGCTCGTGGTCACAGGGTGGGGCGAGGATCAGGGGCAGTCGGACAAGGTCGTCATCTACGACATCAGCGATCCGGGCACGCCGGTCTTCAAACGTTCGGTGGCGGGCGGCAACAACGTCACCTACCAGATGGAGATCCACAACGGCTGGGCGTACATCGCGTCGTACGACTTCTGCACGCTCAACGTCGCGTCACCCACCGCGAGCCGCAACTGCGTCGGCCTCGGCGGCGGTGAGCTTGCCGTCACCGTCTCGGGCAACTACGCCTTCGCCACGCGCAACGGCAACGGCGGCTGGATCCGCGTCTACGACGTCACCAACCCCGGCGCGCCGAGGTATCTGCGCGAGCAGAACCTCTTCAACGGCGTCGACTTCTACCACGTCGCGCAGCTCGGCACCGACTACCTCGTGGCCCTCGGACCGTACGGCGGCACCTCGAAGAACCTCTTCGTCATCGACCGCCGCGACGTGAACAACCTCGTGCTCGTCACGAGCGTCAACCTCCCGAACTTCACGCCGTTCCGCGGACGCATCCACGGCAACCTCTTCTACATCTCCGGCTTCGACGGCAAGAGCGCCATCGTCGATCTGACCAACCCCGCGGCGCCGGTCATCAAGTCGATCTTCGACGCGAAGGGCTCCGCGCGCGGCATCGACGCAGCCGGCACCACCGCCATCACGGCGGACGGCACCGCCGGCGTGCACTTCCACGACGTCAGCAATCTGACGGCGCCGGTCACCCTCGGCCTGCAGCCGGTCGGCGGCAACGCGTGGGATGCACTCTTCGCCGGCGGCGTCCTCTACGTCGCCAACGAACAGGGTCTCGTCGTGGTCAAGGACGTCGGCGCTCCGCCGGTCGTCGATCCGGCGCTCGTCGGCGTCTCGCTCGCGAACACCGGCTCCGCGCTGATCAGCGGCCAGCCGCACTCCATCGCCGGCCAGGGTCCGTTCACCGCCACCATCCGCGACAGCGTCACCGGCGCCTCCGTCACCGTCAACGTCGCCTCCGACGGCAGCTTCACCTCCACGCTGCCGGCGAGCTCCGGCGATCCGATCAGCGTGCAGGCCACCGACGGCGCGAGCCGTCTCTCCCGCGTGACGCCGGTCGGCTTCGTGCCGTACGGCGCGACCGTCAGCAGCATCCTCATCACGCCGGCACAGACCGACGCCAACTTCCGCGCGCGCTCGCTGGCCCAGGAGGGGAACATCCTCGTGGCCCTCGGCTGGGGCGAAGACCAGGGTCAGTCCGACAAGGTCGCGATCTTCGATATCACCAACCCCGGCGCGCCCGTCTTCCAGCGCGCGCTCGCCGGCGGCAACAACGTCACCTACCAGATGGAGATTCATGACGGCTGGGGCTACGTCGCGTCGTACGACTTCTGCACCCTGAACGTCGCCTCGCCCACCTCCTCGCGCAACTGCGTCGGCCTCGGCGCGGTCGATTACGCCGTCACGGTCAGCGGTCCATACGCCTTCACCACGCGCAGCGGCGCCGGCGGCTGGATCCGGGTCTACGACGTCGCCAATCCCGCCGCCCCGCGCTACCTCCGCGAGCAGAGCATGCTCGGAGGTGTCGACTTCTACTCCATGCAGCAGCTCGGCACGAACCACCTCGTCTGCGAATCGCCCAACGGTACGCACGACGTGGTGGTCATCGACCGCCGCGACGTGAACAGCTTCGCCGTCGTCGCCGACCTCGACATCCCGAACTTCGTCGCTCTCCGAGGGAAGCTCTACGGAAATCTCCTCTATCTCTCCGGCAACGGCAGCAAGCTGGCCATCGTCGATCTGACCAATCCCTCCGCGCCCGTCGTGAAGTCGGTGCTCGACACCGGCGGCGTCACGCGCGGCGTGGCGGTCGCGGGTGCGATGGCGGCGGTCGCCGACGGCACCGCGGGCGTCCACTTCGTCAACACCTCGAACCTCACGTCACCGGTGGTCACCGGTCTGCAGCCGACAGGCGGCAATGCGTGGGATGCGCTCTTCGCCGCCGGCGCGCTCTACATCGCCAACGAGCAGGGAATCGTGGTGGTGAACGATGTCGGCGCGCCTCCGTCGATCGACACGCGCCTCATCGCCGCGGCCTCCACGTCGCAGACCGACGCTACGGTCGCCGGTCAGGTGCGCTCCATCACCGGACGCGCGCCACTCAGCGTCACGGTCACCGACTCCAACACCGGCGCCCAGGCGCAGAACGTGGCAGTCGGCGCAACCGGCAGCTTCAACGCCGGCGTGGCGGCGAAGCCCGGCCATTCGATCATGATCGCCGCCGCCGACAGCGACTCGCGCATCGCCGGTCCGCTCTCCGCCGGGATCGTGCCGTTCGGCTCGGCCATGACGTTCGTGCCGATCTCCCCGGCGCAGAGCGACGCCAACTTCCGCACCCGCTCGCTGGCGTTCGAAGGGAACATCCTCGTGGCCAACAGCTGGGGCGAAGATCAGGGCCAGTCCGACAAGTTCGTCATCTACGACATCACCGACCCCGCGGCACCGGTCTACAAACGGAGCGTGATCGGCGGCAACAACGTCACGTACGAAATGGAGATCCACAACGGCTGGGCATACGTGGCGTCGTACGACTTCTGCACGATCAACGTCGCCGATCCCGCCTCCTCCAGGAACTGTGTCGGCCTCGGCGCGCTCGATTACACCGTCACGCAGTCCGGTAACTATGCCTTCACCAGCCGCAGCGGCGCCGGCGGATGGCTCCGCCTCTATGACGTGAGCAACCCCGCTGCGCCGTTCTACGTCCGGGAGCAGAGCATGCTCGGCGGCGTCGACTTCTACGGCATGCAACCGTACGGCAATTACCTCGTCTGCGAATCGCCCAACGGCACGCACGACGTCGTGGTCATCGACCGCAGCAACGTCAACAACTTCGTCAAGGTCGCGGACATCGACATCCCGAACTTCACCGCCTTCCGCGCACGCATCGCCGGCAACCTGCTCTACATCTCCGGTTACGGCGGCAACATGGCCATCGTCGATCTGACCAACCCCGCCGCGCCGGTGACGAAGGCGGTCCTGACCACCGGCGGCATCAGCCGCGGGATCGCGGTGTCGGGCAACATCGCCGCGGTCGCCGACGGCAGCGCGATCAGCATGGTCAGCGTCGCCAATCCCGCCGCCCCCACCCTGCTCGGCCGGCAGTTCGTCCGCGGCAATTCGTGGGGCACGCTCTTCAATGGCACGACGCTTTACGTCGCGTCGGAGCTGGGACTGACGGTGATCCCGAACGTCGACACCACGCAGCAGTAAGTGAATTCATCGCGGCGGACAGCAGAGATGCTGTCCGCCGCGAATCACTTGCGATTGACCAGGAAATTGGCAACCACGTTGAGGTGAACCGGGTCAGCCGCGCGCTGCGCAACACTGCGATCGACGGCGCGCTTCAGGTTGTTGATTGAAGTCGTCACCGCGGTCTCCATGTTGCGGAGCGCTTCACCGAGCGTCCGGAACCCCGCGATCATGACCTGCCGGGTCTCGCGGAATTCGCGCATGCTGGCGAATTGATAGTCGGCCTCCGCGGCACTCTTCAATTGCACGAAACGCGTCAATAGCGGCGCGACGTCCGGAATCGTGGTGACCGCGGTGTCCCAACTCGGAAAGTCGTGCCGTTTCGCCTCGAGGACGCCGACGTATTGATCGATGTCGGCAGCAAGCGTCTGTTGAGCGCCGTGACATTCGCCGATCGCCGTCACCGCCGCTTCCATGGCGTCCCAGAACGGCGCAAACCGGTGGTTCTTGAACTCGTTGTCGGCGAGTGCCAACGCCTGGGCCGCGCGGCGCACTGATTGATCGATGGTCGTGACCTGCGTCCGGATGTCGTGATAGCGCGCCCGGGCCTCTGTCGTGGCTTTCAATGCATCCGTCTTGAAGCGGCTCGTCGTTTTCGAATAGTAGACCGCCAGCGATGACACGAGCAGCAGCATGCCGGTCAGAATCAGGACGATCGGCCACCAGATCGACGCGCTCAATGATTGGTTGAGCGATGCAGTAACGATCGCCATCAGCAAGACCGCGACGAAAAGCGACGAACAACCGAGACAACCGGCGGTGGAACAACCGGCGGTGCTGTCGCGCCACGCGGAGAACTGAAAGACGAATGCCTGCGGCTCGACGAGCCAGCGCGTGGTCGGCGGGACCTGGCCACCGGGCATTTGTTGCGCCGGTCCGGTCACCGGTATCGCCTGGACGGAGATCGGCTCCGCCGGTTTGATGATCATTCCCGACGACGTCGTCAGGACGGGCATGAATTGAGTCGCCGCCTCCGCCAGGAGCTCGATCGACTGAATGCAGGCGTCGAACGCGGGACTATGGAAACCGTTCCGCCAGTCGAGAAAGTCGGCCGTCTGCAGACCGCGGAACTCCAGCGGCGGCTGGACGTTTTCGATCCTGACCGGGACGAGCGCTTTCCTCTTCGCCGCTTCCCTCGCTTCGAGTGGCACCCACTCGGACTGCACGGAATGGCGCGACCACAGCACGATCACGCAGCGCGCGCGGCCGAGCTCCAGCTCAATGGTCTCCGTAAACGAATGGCCGACTTTGATCTGGTCATCCCACCAGACGCTCCAGCCCTTTTGCTTCAACGCGCGAGCCAGTAATTCAGCACATTCGCGGTCTTCCCGCGCGTAGCTTATGAATACATCTGCCATGCCGCCACCCCGGAGTTCCGCATGATAACGCGGCGTCGGCCGGATACCACATAATGCTGCTCAATGATCCAACTCGGACGTATCCGTGAGCTCGTGCGCTATCCGGTCAAGTCGATGGCCGGCATCGCCACCGAATCCGCATACCTCGGCTGGCACGGTCTCAATGGAGACCGGCGCTTCGCCTTCCGCCGATTGGGAGACGAGAGCGGCTTCCCGTTTCTCACCGCCGGCCGCCACCCTGAGCTCATCCTGTATCAACCGCTCGGTCTCGACGAGAGCGCGGAAGAGCCGCTGCCGACGCACGTCCGCACCCCCGCCGGAGCCGATTTCGAGCTGCACAGCGAAGAGCTGCGGAGCGAGCTCGCAACCCGCTCCGGCATCGGCGTGGAATTGATGAAATTCAAGCACGGGATCTTCGATGAAGGCCTGGTCTCGGTCATCAGCGCGGCCACGATTGCAGGCATCGGCCGCGCGGCCGGCGTGGAGCTCGATCGCCGGCGTTTCAGGGCCAACATCCTGCTCGAGACGGAAGAGACAGCGACGTTTCACGAGGATGCCTGGGTCGGCGGAACGCTGGTATTCGGCGAAGGGGATTCAACGCCGGCTGTGAGTGTCAACATGCGCGACCTGCGTTGCGTCATGGTCAACCTCGATCCCGACACCGCCCGGCAGGACGCGCGTGTGATGAAGGCGGTCGTAGGCCTGAACGCGAACAACGCGGGCGTCTATGGCAATGTGCTGCGCCCCGGCACGATCCACGTCGGCCAGTCAGTCAGCCTCGTGCCGCGTTGAACGATCGTAGTAGTACACCTTGCCGATGCGAACCTGTAAGTCCGTCGCACAAAGCCGGAATTCAGTCGAATTCGTCACCATCGATTCCGCCGCGATCCATACCGTGTCGCGATCCCTCCCGAGACGGAACTGCGCGTGCGAGAACGTAGCCGGCAGGTCGCAATACGTCACTCCGCTGAACTCAGCCTCCAGATAGTGGTAGTAAACGAAATCATTGCTGCCGAGAATCAGCAGCGTCCCATCCGCGGCCGGCGCAAGCTCGAAATCCCACAAGGCGAGCTCGTTGATCTGGTTCAGTTCTTCTTCCGTAATCATCGCCCGTCAGAAGCTGTCGCCGTTCTCCTCAGTTGGCCGCTGATATCGGCAAATGTTTTCAGAGCGGCGAAGGCCCCGAACAGAATCGCCGGCCGTTCGAAGATCACAATGCCGAACATCCCGCACACGATCGTCAGGTGTAACACGACGACGCGCCGCACATAGGCATTTGCCGTCTGTTGTACCCGTGCGTCGGACGTGCGGTCCGCTCCCGCGAGCCACACCAGCAGCTCCAGCACGATCAACAGCGAAATGATTGCCACACCCTGCCGGAATGAGCCGCCCTCGAAGCGCTGCGCCGGCGCCATGCGCGGCACCACGAGGCCGAGAATGACAGCGAGAAAGATCGCATGCGCCGCATTGAAGCCGAGAGATAGCAGGGCGAAGTTTTTGAGCCCGAACGCTCCCGCGCTGACGGTCTGCCTGCGGAACAACACCTGCCAGACGAACAACAGGAGCAGGATGACGACGCCCCGCAGAGCATTTTCCAGCCAATAGAGCGCGATGGCCGTCCCCACCGGCCAGCCGGCGCCAAAGACGCCGTAGATCGATACGGCATTGATGGCGAGCACTTGCGCCGCACCCAGGACTTTGGCGAGATTCATTGGTGGACGATGATCGTATCATCCGGATGCGAGCGAGGTTTCATGTCGTGAGAATTGCGGTTTCCGGTACGCATTGCAGCGGCAAGAGCACGCTCATTGCCGATTTTCTGCGAGCGAACCGGGAGTTCGTTCACGAGCCGGAGCCATACGAATGGCTGCAGGAGGTGTACGGCGAGGCCTTTGCCGATCGACCGACCGTGGATGATTTCTACCGTCAGCTCGAAGTATCGGTGGAGAGATTGCGCAGCTACCCGTCCGATGTCAGCGTCATCGTCGAGCGTAGTCCGATCGATTTCGTGGCGTACATTCTTGCCATCGGTGATCTCGGTCGCGAACGCTCGGCCGTCGCTGTGCATGATCGCGCAATAGAGATGGCCCGGCGAGGAACAGACCTGTTGGACCGAATCGCCTTTCTCCCGCTACCCGGCGCCGGAGGAATCATCGCGCCGGATTCGGAAGACCTCGAGCTCCGAGAGGCGGCGAATGCGAGGCTCATTGAGCTGTTCGTCGAGGATGAGTTCGACCTTCTCGGTGAGCGTGTCCAGGTCGTGGAAATCCGAGGAACGCCCACTGAGCGTTTGCGAGCTCTTCAAGCGTGCATTTGACGAAGCTCGGTTAGGGTACCGGGCAAACGCCATGCAGCATCTGCCAGCCGAACGAAATCGTGATCAGGGCGATCACGCACGCGTAAAAAACCAGGGTCCGCGAAGAGAGGCGACGCATGTTGAGACCAACACGGAACCGTGGCGAACACTTTCCGAATGGGGGATGACCGCTCGAATGAAGGCTGAGAGGGCTCGGGTATGGCTTCGCCGCGCACTCGATCGAAGCCGCGGCACACTCGCACGGGGTGTCCGTTGAAGAGCTGCTTCAGTCAACGATCGAAGAGAAACTGGCGAGGGATGCTGAGTTCGAAGATGCCGCAACGAGAGTGCTCGCGAAAAACGCAGAGCTCTACGAACGCTTATCTAGATGAGACGTGTTTCCGTCGCGGAGATTGTCGAACTTCATCGCAGAATGCTGCTGCAGTCGCGGGGAGCGGAAGGTACCGTGATCCTCGAGTTAGAACCCGGCAAGCTTCGTCTCACTTACCAATCCTGGCCTGCCACTCCGCGGGAGTGTAAGTCCAATTTTGCGTATACCAGCCGTTTGCAAACAGGACGTCGTAGCCGGTGGTCATGGTTATGACGATCTCTGAGCGAGACCGGGCCGCCGGCATGTCGCGCAAAACGATTGCGGCGATGGAATTGGCAAGACGATCCGGATCCGGGCGTGAAGAATAGGTGATCACTGAAGTGCGAATCCAGGTGTCTCGAGACCCTTGCCAGCCCGTCGAGCCATAAAAAACCTCGACATTGGGCGTGTGAGTCAGAGATGCGACGTCCTTCTGGGTTTTGCTGAGTGCATCGAAATCGAAGTTACGCCGGAGTCTCAGTATGCCGAAGCCACCCGCCGCCACAGCGACGACCAGCAGGACGGCAAGAGCGATGAAGTGCAACCGCGAAACCGTGGCGATGATGGGCGCCGGTTGACCGTTTTGCAGACGAGTGACGATCGATCCTGCTGCCAGGTCGTGCGTCGCCTGCCTCGTGGTGCGATTGAAAAGGAACAGATAAAGAATTGAGCCGCCGAGGCCGAAGATGAGGACAGTGGCGATCGTGGGGAGGACCCACGAAGTCATCGCGACGGCGAGACCATTGCAGGCCATGGGCAGTATGAGGATCGTTGCGCGGCCGAACGCGGCCGGAATTGAAAGGCTCGTTCCGTCCGGACGCAAGACGACAATTCCCAGGAGCTTTTTCCCGACAGTCTGTCCGCCGCAAAGCGATGACCCGGCGATGCCGAAATAGAGGACGCCGATCGCGCCGCCGACCAACCGTCCCCACGGCCCCAGTGCGGCCAGCCCCTCGTGGGCGAAGAGCGCGACGATGGTAAAGCCGACTCCAAGCAGGATTCCGTCGATTATGGATGCGAAGATCCTCCTCCAGAATGGGGGCCGTCCGAACACCGGGAGCGCTACCGGGTCACTCACGCTGTCCGGCGTGACGTTCGAAGAGTCGATGGGTGATTCAGGATTTTCCAAAGTGGAGGAATTATAGTCCGGTCGTCATTATGCGGCGCGGCGCACAAGGCGAGCCACGAGCAGCCACAATGCGACGATGCAGGCCCACGTCACAATGACTGTGCTCACGACACCGACCGCATTGGGGGCGTGGAAACCAAGAGCCTCGCACCAGGACCGGACGAGAAACCCCACCGTGAATACGGCGCGCGGCTGTACACCCAGCAGAAGCAACGTCGTGATGAACAGCACCGCGAGCACGCCCGATAGAACGAGGAAGGCGAGCGTACGGACGTGGCCTCCGGTGACGGGCATTCCGGGATGATACCAAGCGGAATGCAGTGACTCTGAACCGCTCGATCGCTGGTACAGTATCTGCTGCTCCCCAAAAGCGACGCCGCGGCCCCCGCGGCTGTGACCCTGTCTCCAACCAACATTTGAAGGAGAGGATGAATGCGACTTGGCCGGATTCTGTCCCTGGTGGGGTTGTTCCTCGCAGTTCCGCTGTTCGCGCAGAACCTGGAGATCCACTACATCGACGTCGGGTGGGGCGGCTCGGTCTTCATCAAGGGACCGACCGGCGTGACCGTGCTCCTCGAGGCGGGCGACACGGGGAAGGGGACGAGCTACGTCGTCCCGTATCTGCAATCGATCGGCGTGCAGCCGGCGAACGGACTCGATTACATGATCGGCGGCCATCAGCACTGCGATCACATCGGCGGCCTCGATGAAGTGATCAACGCCGGCTACGACGTCCACATCAAGCAGTACTACAACGGCTCGAGCTACTCCTCGAGCTGCGCCACCGGCTGGAACACCGCCGCGGCGTCGACCACCGCCGGCGCGCCGGTGGCCATGCCGGTCGGCACCGTCATCCAGCTCGGCAACGGCGCGACGCTCACCTGCGTCGCGCGCAATGGCTCGATCATCGGCGGCGGCTCGGTGGCGGTGACGGACGAGAACGACCGCTCCATCGCGCTGCTGATCAAATACGGCGGCTTCGATTACCTCTGGGCCAGCGACATGGGCGGCGGCTCGGATTCGTGCACCGGCCGCTCCACCACGCAGCTCGACGTGGAGAGCGCGGTGATCAACGCCATCTCGCCCGGCGGCGCCAGTCCGCTGATCAGCACGGGCGGCATCGACCTGATGCACGTGAACCATCACGGCAGCGAGAGCAGCACCAACCCGACGTACTTCAACAAGGCGAAGCCGGCGGTAGCGATCATCGGCGTCGGCGCCGGCGAGAGCGCGGGCTGGGACCTCCCGCGCATCGACGTCGTCGATCACGTGCTCCTCGCCGGCTCGACGTCGTGCGTCACGGCGCCGCCGGTGCAGGGCATCTATCAGACCGAGGAGGGAGCGCCGGCGTCGTCGCTCATGAGCCACTCCGGTTATTGCGTCGGCAACATCAAAGTCACTACCGACGGCCTGAGCATCTTTACCGTCTCCGCGGACGGCGCGGTGCATCAGGGAGTGAACGAGCTCGCCGCCTCCGGCTTGCCGCGCAGCTTCACCATCGATGACACGGGCGGCGGGGGCGACACGACGAATCCGACCACGTCGATCACCGCGCCAACGAACGGCGCGACGGTCTCCGGCACCACCACCGTCACCGCGAGCGCGTCGGACAACGTCGGCGTGACGAAAGTCGAGTTCTATCTCGACGGCGCGCTGCAGTCGACCGACACGACGTCGCCGTACTCGTGGTCGTGGAACACCACGACGAGCACGAACGGCTCGCACTCGCTGACGTCGAAGGCGTACGACGCTGCGCTGAACTTCGGGACGTCGACCGCGGTGAGCGTGACGGTCAGCAACGGCCTCCCGGTGAACGTCGGCGGCTGGACGATCACGCAGGCCAACGCCACGCTGACCTACACCATCCCGGCGGGGACGACGATTCCGTCGAAGGGCTATCTGATCATCGCCCGCAACGCGACGAAGTCTGCGTTCCAGACGTTCTGGAACCGCACGCTCGTCGCGAACGTGCTCTACATCAACAGCGCCGACACCATGCCGCAGATCAACGGCAGCGAGACGTACACGCTGCGCAATGCATCGGGCACGGTGATCGAGGGGGCGACGGTGGCGATGGACACGTCGGCCGGCTTCTCGTTCCAGCGCGCGACGTGCGGCGCGATCGGCACGCTCGGCTCCTGGTCGCATGTCGTGTCGACGTCCGGCACGCCGGGCACCGGCGGACTGGCCACGTGCAACCGCGGTGCGTTCATCAACGAGTTCTCCGACGCGACGGGGACGGGGAATTACGTGTACGAGTTCATCGAGATTTTCAACGATAAGTAGGGTGCGCAACACGTGGGGCGGGTCCTCTGACCCGCCCCTGGCGGGTTGAGAGGCGCACGCTGCCGCGCGCGGTGTCGCAGCTCGAGAGGACGACGACGTCGGCATCGAGATCGAGATCGGCGATCTCGCGCGCTCCGAGCTGGCCGTCGTCGGGATCGCCCGCGTTGCGCGCGAGCGAGATGTGCGAGTACATCGCGAGCTCGTTGCTGAACGTCCCGTGCGTGGCGAAGTGAGGGACGCGGTAATGCGCGGCCTCGCGTTTCACGCGCGTCTCCATCGCCTCGCGTCCCGTCAGCGAGGGCGTGTAGAAAACCGCGTGTTGCCGGATGAGCGGGCGCCCGCGAGGATCGAGAAGCACTTGAAGAGATCGGGGATCGGAATCGCGCCGCGCGCGAGCGTCAGCTCGGGATGGTGGCTGTAGAGATGCGAGGTCATCTCGTCGCCCTCCATCCGCGCGGCATCGACGTCGCGACTCAGCGCGGCGACGCGCCGCCGCATCGGGAGCGTCGGCCGACTGCGGCCTCGCGCAACGCAATGTTGGCCCGCTTCAGCTTCGCATCGGCGCGACGTTCTTCTTCCTGTTCGGACGGCGTGAGCGAGCGCGTCACGAGCTCGTCGGCCATCGCCAGCACGTCGTCGTAGCGGTGCTGATCGAAGCGGATCGACATTCGCGTGTAGTCGATCCACGCGCGTGAGCTCGATGAGCGCCGCGGTCCGCGCGTTCGGGTGACGCTGCGATCAGCGCGTCGAGCTGGCGATGGCCGACGAGCTCGACGGCGCGCAGCATGTACGGCACAGCAACGACGTCATTCGCCATCCGGTCGTAGACCACGCCGATGTTCGCCAGCGCCGCCGCTTCGATCACGCGGTCGCCGGTGCGCTGGGCCCGCGCGCGCGCCGATTCGTGATGCGGAATGGAACGAACGTAATCGTCCTGGACCGAGAACCTCACGTAGCCCACGACGAGGCCAAGAAAGAGCCGATCGCGATCTCGCGATCGTTCCATCCATGCGCCAGCGCCGTCGCACGCGAGATCGAGCGCCCGGGCGATGATCCACCACGCGCGCGCTTCCTCGGACGGCGCGGCCGCGGATGGATCGGGGAGATCGGCGAGCTGCCGCGCGAACGCGGCCGGAACGGTGATGTCACGAACGCGCCACTCGCTGCCGCGCCGCCGCAGCGCGACCGTCCAGTGCGGCGGATATTCACGCCGGACGAATTGCGCGAGCACCGCGACCGCGAGCCAGAGACCCTTTCGCATCACGCCGCTCATGCTATTCTTCCGCCCCTCCACCTGAACTGCGTCCCGCAGCTTCATCAGCGCCGCACTTGTATGCGGAAATTCATCATCATTCTGGCCATGACTGTCCTGTTGAAAGCGCGCTACACGTCCGTCCCCGGCACCGATCCCGAGTACGCGCAGGGCGCGATCGAGCGAAACGAGCTCGCCCATCGCGAGATCGAGCCGTTCACCTGGGTGTTCCAGGCAGAAGGCGAGCCCGAGGAGTGGGAGCGCCGGTTGAACGCGACCGTCGATCCCGCGCACGGGTCGTTCACCGTCGAATGCGCGACGGCGGAGGAAGAGGCGGCGGTGCGGGAGGGGACGATTACGTTGCAGAAGTGACCTGTTTCGTGGGTAGGGATTCGGCTGCCGTCGTCACTCCTCTAAGAGAGAGAATGCAGGCATATCCCCGGCACCTGTCGAAGAGCAGCGGTGAGCTGTCTGAAGCCGAGCGGCTGAAGATCCAGCTCATGGCGGAAGGACTTCGCGTCGATTCCTCCGCGGAGCAGGAGTTGTCGCAGGGTGGTCGCGTTCCGCTGACGATTCACGAGTACGCGACCACCGGCGGCGTGACGCTCGTTCTCGGCGACCGGCTCTATCTGAATGCGCCGTTCGACGAATGGTGGTGCGAGCAGGCCACCGCGTCCCTGCATTTCGATCGATCGCGCGAGTGCTACTTCATTCGTTACTCCGGCGGTGAGATCCCGGTGACGGCGTTGCCGCTTCCCGGCTATCTCGATTCCAGGGACGACCAGGGACGGCTCGTGCGCGACACCGCGATGTCGCATACCGATCGCGTGAGGCTCTCGCCGGTCGACGGATGCGCGTACACATGCCGCTTCTGTGACCTGGCAGACAAGAAGTACACGCTCCGTCCGGTCGATCAACTGCTCGCGTCACTCGACGTCGCGGCGAGCGACACGATGCTGCCCGTTCGTCACGTACTGATCAGCGGCGGCACGCCGGGTCGGCGGCATGAAGCGCTCTACGACGACGCCGTCCTTGCCGTGACGTCCGCGTCGTCATTACAGGTCGACGTCATGCTGACTCCGCGCGCCGACGCGTCGTATGTCGATCGGTATGTGGCATCCGGGGTCCACGGCTTTGCGCTCAACATCGAGGTTTTCGACGACGAAGTCGCGGCGCGCGTAATCCCGGAAAAGCAGCGGCTGGGCAAGGATGTCTTCGCGCGAAACATCGAGCGCGCGGTGCAGGCGACGGGAGGCGGGGGGAGGGTTCGCTCCCTGATTCTCATCGGACTGGAGGATCTCGAGACGACCCTGGAAGGCGTGGAATTCATCGCCGCCCTCGGCGCCGATCCTGTCCTCAGTCCCTTCCGGCCGGCGCAAGGGACCGCGCTGCATCGCCATGCTCCGCCGCCGGCCGATTTCCTGGAGCGTCTTTATCTCGAAGCCAGGGAAATCGCGGAGCGGCACGGCGTGAAGCTCGGGCCGCGCTGCATTCCATGCCAGCACAACACGCTGACCTTTCCGGACGACGCGAGCTACTACTTTTCATGAGACCGAATGGATCGGGCACACAGGCTCAGTGAGATTCGCCGCCGCCTGAACGGACGAAAGATCGTCTGGTTCGGTACGCGCGGCGCAGACGCGCAGCCGCTCCTCGCTTTTTCCGAGTTTTCGGCCGTTTTTTCGCAGATCGCGCCGCTCGACGCCGTCTCGGTCGGCAACGAGCTCTGTCTCGAGACCATGAAGAACGAGCGGGTCGATCTGAATCGCTACAGCATCGACGCCGATCATTCGCCGGAGGTCAAGCAGATGCACCGCCGGCTCATCAAGGCGCTGCGCGATCCATGCGTGCTCGTCGCCTACCGGCCCTGTTCGTTCCTGGCATCGGCGTACTATCCGCGCTCCGAGACGTGCGAGTACCTCGGTCTCTTTCATGAACGCCAGGCCGCGTTCGAGCACAAGCCGTGGGTCGAGACCGAGCTTCGCCGTCACGGCGTCCGCGTCATTCCGTGGAAGTACTTCGATGACGAGGATCAGCTCGGACTCGAGGAATCGCTCGAAGCCGGCCCGATGGTGCTGAGGGCGAACCGGACCGACGGCGGTGCCGGCCTGACGCTGGTGCGCGACGAGGGGCAGCTCGCGCTCGACCGGCCGATGCACTACGACGGGTTTCTGGCCGCCTCGCCGCTCCTTGCGCCGATCATTCCGCTGAACGTCAATGCCTGTGTGTTTCGCGATGGAAACGTCTCTCTGCATGCGCCGTCAGTCCAGCTCGTCGGCGTACGCGCGTGCACCGAGAGGCCGTTCGGATATTGCGGAAACGACTTTGCGCGAATCGCGGATCTCGACGACGCGATGCTCGGCGCATTTGAAGAGATGGCGCTCAAAGTCGGACGCTGGCTGGCCAGCGAAGGCTATGTCGGCGTCTTCGGAATCGACGGTCTCATTTACGACGGCAAAGTGTTTCTTGCTGAGATCAATGCGCGCTTCCAGGGCTCTTCACCGGTCGCCGCGCAACTCGCCGATCAACTCGGGCGATCGAACCTTTTCCTGGATCATCTCAGCGCGTTCCTGAACATCGAGGTCGGGCCGCGGATGTCGCTGCGCGATCAGGCACACGAGCAACCGCGGATTGCACAGGTGATTGCCTACAACCGCGGCCCCGTTCGTGTGCGGCGGCGGTCGGACGCCAGAACCGACGGGGAAGAAGTGCACTGCAAGCTGCTGCCTGGCGAGCAGGTCGACGTCGATCCGGAGGGGATGCTTTTCAAGATCGTCGTGCCCGGTCCGGCGACGGACGACGGGCTGACGCTTTGCACCGGCATCGAGTCCGAGGTTCGCCGGCTCACCGCGCAGCTCTTCGGCGTAGGGCCGGGGTACGTCTGGCCCTCTTCGCCGGCGGGCGGAGAAGAATCGTGACCGCGCGCCTGGACGTCGATCGGTTGCCCGCGCTGCTCGAGCGACTCGAACTACCCTGTTTTCTCTACGATCCGGCGGTTCTGGCGGCAAACATCGCGGCCGTGCGAGCGCTGTTTCCGCACGATCACTATCCGGTCAAATGCAATCCCCATCCGGAGCTCGTACGGACCGCCATCGCGGCGGGCGCAGAGCTCGATCTCTGTTCCATGGGCGACCTCGACATCGCGATGGCGGCGGGCGCGCGTATGCCGCGAACGAGTTACACCGGCGCCGGCGTCACGGACGAAATGCTCGCTCGACTGTCGGCGTCCGGCTGCCGTGTCAATTTGAATTCTCTGGACGAGATCGCGGGATGGACGCGGCAGTCCGCTTCTCGCGAATGCGGCGTGCGTGTGGGATTGAACGGCGATGCGGCGTACACGCGGAAATTCGGCCTGAGCCCGACCGAGATCGAGCGGGCACGCGACCTGGTGCGCATTGTCGGACTGCATGTTCATGACAATCATCGCGGCCGCACAGTTATTGAGGCGGCGAATGTGCTTGGCAAAGCAATCGACGCCATTGCCTCGCCGGTCGTGCGCGATCTTCAGTACGTCTGCCTCGGTGGCGGATGGCCTCACGCCTACGAAAACGAAAAACCCTGGGATCTCACCGCGCTCGCCGCGGCAGTTGCCGATCGGATCGCCGCTCGATTGAGACAGCGAGGATTTTCGGGCGACGTGCTGGTGGAGCCGGGTGAATTCGTGGTTGCAGGAGCGGGCGTCTGGTTGGCGCGCGTGGTCTCGGTCAGGGCAACCGAATCGGAGCACATCGTCATCGTCGACACTCCGACGCCCGTTCCGTGCGGCGATTTTTCCTATCCCATCCGTCTGCTTCGTGACTCCGGTTTCGTCAGCGGCGGGACGGAGGTCGCATGCACGATCTATGGGTCATCGAACTCCGGACGGGATTGCATTCGCCGGACGATGGTCGCCGAGCCGCGGCCCGGCGACGTCATCGCGATCTGCGACACCGGCGCGTACGTTCACAGCCTGATCAGTCCGTTCAATGAGCGGCGGCCGCCGGGGCTGTACGTGCTCCCCCTTTGAACCACGCCGGCCGCATCAACGCCGCTACGGCGCGAGACTGCGGCCAGACGACCCGGTAGCCGTAAGGGTCGTTGGCCACCTGGTACTGAAGCATGTTCAGCACGCGGAACCCATCGCCGTAACGCGCCTGATGTGCATCATCGAACGCGATCCGGCCGGTCACGCCCTGAATATCCGCTTTCTCCAATGCGCTGCGCAATGCCGGGCCGTCGGTACTGCCCGCGCGCTCGATTGCCTGCTTGAGGACGTACACGGCATCGTACGAATAGCCACTCGTGTATTCGGGCTCGCCATAGAGGCGGGTGTATTTCGTCCACCATTCGGTCGCGCGCGGCGTCGTTGGATTGTTCGGCGAAGGAATCGTGCCGATCGTGCAGACCGTCGTGCCGCTCGGCCCGATCTCTTCGTAATACTTGCGTGATCCCGCGCCCGTCGGGACGGCGCCGATCATCGGCCCTTTCAATTCCGCCCACCTCTTCAGATAAGTCGACGCGGGCACACGGGACGAAGCGTCGAGGACATACTGCGCGCCGGAGCTACGGATCTGCGAGAAGATCGGCGCGAAGTCGTTCGTTTCGGCGGAAAAGGTCGTTTCATAAACGAGCGATGCGCCCGGCAGCGACTTGATGGTGCTCCGCCATTCGTCGCGAAGGTATTTGGTCCAGATGTCATCCTCGGCGAGGATCGCGAACTTGCGGATGCCCTGTTCTTTATAGAGACAGCCGGCCAGGAAATCGCTCGTTACCTGCCCCATTTCCGACGACCGGTGCATGACGCGGAAGAAATAGCCGTAACGATCGCGATTCTCCTTCACCATTTCGGTGAGGCGGTCGGCGCCGACCCCCGTTCCGATCATCGGCACGTTATAGCGGCTGAGCTGCTCCATGATCGGAAACACGCCGCTTCCGGCGGCGCCGATGACGGCGGCGACATGATCGGACGTGGCGAGGCTCTGATACGCGCGGACCGCTTTGTCCTGGGAAAATGCGTCGTCCACGGCGACGACTTCGAGCCTGCTTCCTTTGACGCCGCCCGCGGCATTGATCTCGTCCACAGCCATCGCCACGCCATTGCGAATTCCGTCGCCCGGCGTTGTATGAAATGGCGCGATGACGCCGATCTTGATCGTTGACCGCGCCGCTTGTGAGGCGGGCTTCGTTTCAGGTTTCGTGCACGCTATTGAGGCGGCGATCAGGATCCCGTACGCGATCAGCAGTCTGTTACGCATCTGAACCTCCGTGCAGAAGCGCGGATTGCGCTTCGCCTTCCAAAAGTTTCTTCAGTACTTCCGCCGGTTCGAGCCGATGACCGGGCTCTGTCTGGAACAGCAGCTTTCCGCCCATGAACGCAATGAACCGCGTCCCGACCGCGGCCGCGAACTCCAGGTTTTCCTCGGCGATCACAATGGAATGCTCTCCGCCGCGGGCGAAATCGCGAATGATTCCGGCGACATCCTCGCGTGCATCGGGTGCCAGTCCGGCCGTCGGTTCGTCGAGCAGCAGCACCCGCGGATCGCTCATCAATGCCCGGGCCAGCGCAACGATCTGCTGTTGGCCTCCGCTGAGCGTGCCGGCGCGCTGTGTGGCCCTGGCGCCGATCAACCCGAATGCCTCCTGGTTCTGTAATGCCGCCAGACGTTTTCGCGCATCAGTTGCCCGCGCCGTATAGCCGCCGAGGAGCACGTTGTCGTGGACAGTCATGTCGCCGAAGAGGTGGCGTCCGCTCGGACAGAGCGCCAGTCCGGCCAGCAAGCGCTGGCGTGCCGTCGTGCCGGCGAGCGGTGTCCCGTTGACTTCGATCGTCCCGTGATTCGAAAGAACGCCGGCCGCACCTGCCAGGAACGATGTCTTGCCCGATCCGTTGCGCCCCACGAGGGCGACGACCTCGCCCGGATGCACGTCGAGCGAGATCGGTCCGGCCACGGTCGTGGCTCCGCGACGCACGACGAATTCGTCGATGTGAAGCGTGCGCGTCATGCCTGCATCGCCATTCTCTGCGTGCCGTACGCCTCGAGGACGACAGGATTTTCGAAGACGCGGTCGGGCGGCTCGTCGGCGATGATCGTTCCATCGCGCATCACGAGCACGCGATCGACGAGTGCAAAGAGCTCCTGCAGTCGATGCTCGACCACGATGACGCTCACACCGGCCTCTTTGAACCGGCGAATCGCATTGCTGACCGCCGCCCCTTCCGCGGTCGAGACTCCGGCGAACGGCTCGTCGAGCAGCACGATCTGCGGCCGCGACGCGACGGCCATTGTCAGATCGATCAGGCGCGCCATGGCGGAGGGGAGCTCTTCCACGGAGTGGTCGTAGCAGTCGATGAGGCGCGCGTCGCTCAGCAGCTCTCGCACGCCCGGCGTGTCGGGCGTAGTCCCGTGCACCGTCATCGCCACCGCGAGATGCTCGCGCACCGTCAGCGCGCGGAAGGACTCGACGTTCTGAAATGTCTTCCTGATCCCGCGCCGCGCTCGCGACGCGACGCCGCCGGGCATGGCGCGTCCGCGCCAGGTCAAGCGCCCTGAATCGGGCTCGATCTCGCCGGTCAGGATGCGAAGCAGCGTCGTCTTGCCCGCGCCGTTCGGACCGATGATGCCGGTCACGATTCCCGGCTTCAGCGAAAACGTTACGTCGTGCAAAGCGCGCACGCCGCCGAACGACCGGCCGATGCCGACGGCCTCCAGCTGCGCCTGATCAGCGGCGCCGCGGCGGTTACGCGTGACCTTCGGCTCGCGCCAGGCGGGCCTGCTCTTCACCAGGCCGCGCGGAACGACGATGACGAGCAGCAGCAGCAGAATCGATAGCGCCAGCGCGGTGTATTCGAACGAGTTGGAAAAGATCTGTTCGAGGACATAGGTGGCGATCCCCGCGAGGGCCGGGCCGGCCGGAGTCTGCGATCCGCTGATCGTTCCGAGCAGGACCAGGCGCGCCGAGAGCCGATCGCCGGCCAGCTCGACATTCGCCTGACCGATGGTGAACACGTACAACGCGCCGCCGATGGCCGCCAGGGCGCCGGAGATCGTCAGGGCGAGCGCCCGCGTCCAGGCCACCGACACGCCCGAGGCCTCCGCGAGCCGCTCATTGTGGCCGACCGCCGCGAGCAGGAGACCGTGGCGCGAGTCGGCGTAGAACTGCGCGATCAGATAGCCGATCAGCGCGGCCGCACCCGTCAATGCGAACGCGCCGGCGCGCGTCGCGGCGATCGTTCGGATGCCGAAGATTCCCTCTTCCCCTCCGAAGAGTGGGCTGTAGAGAAAGAGGCATCGATACAACGTCAATTGCAACGCCATCGTGGCCATCGAGAAATAGAGCCCGCGATGACGATGTGTGAGCGCGGCGACGAAGAGGCCGAGTGCTCCTCCCAGAAACGGCGCGATGATCAGGCAATTGACCGGAGACATACCCGCCCGCGTATGGAGCAGGGCGGTCATGTACGCGACCGAGCCGATGAAGAACGTATGTCCGAAGCTCGCCTCAAGGGCCGGTCCACAGAACACCGCCCAGCTGATCACGTACAGCGCGAAGATCGCCGCGGCTGTAAGGAGATCGACCAGATGCGAGGCCGGCATTGTGATGCCGATGACGATCCACGCGACGGCCGCGACGATCGCCGCCCAATAATGAAGGCCGCGGCGGCCTCGTTCAGCGTGCGGCGGCATCGAAGAAGCCTCGCGGACGAATGAGCAGGAAGAGCACGATCGCAGCGAGGGCGATCGCTTCGGCCGCCGCCGTGTTCACGAGGAGACCGGTGATGATTTCCACCGCGGCCAGCGCATAAGAGACGATGAGCGTTCCGGCCAGGCTCCCTACGCCGCCGACGACCACCACGGCGAACGACACGAGCAGCGCGAACGACCACATGTCGGGTCCCACCACCCGCGTCGGTGCGGCGAGCGCGCCGGCCAGTCCGGCCAGGAACGCGGCGACGGCCACTGTGTAGCCGAGCGCCTGGACGGGGACGATGCCGACCAGCTCCGCCGCTTCGGGGTCCTGCGCCACAGCCTGAATGGCCAGTCCGGCCTGCGAGCGGGAAAGGAACAGGTACAACGTGCCCATGGTCACCAGCGCGGCCGGCACGAGCAGCGCTTCCTGCCACAGGACGGCGACAGATCCGACGGTGAAGGAGCCGCCGATGATGCTCGGCACCGTCGCCGCGCGGGTCCCGTAAAACGCCCGCGCCGCGTCCGCGACGACCAGGTTCGCCGCCATCCCCAGCACCATCATCTGCAACTGCCTCCCCTGAAATGGCCGGAGCAGAAGCCGGTAATAGACATAGCCGGTCATGGCCACAATGAGCCCGGCCACGATCGTCAGCACAAGGACTTCAATGGGATGTCCCTGCGCCCCGGTGAAGGAGGTCAGGAAGAACGCCGCATACGCGCCAAGAAGAAAGAACGATCCGTGAAAGAGATTGAGCACACGTCCCGCACCGAACACGAGGGCGAACCCCAATGCCACGAAGGCATAGAGGCTGCCGCGGGTGAGGGTGAGGATCAGTATCTCCATGACAATCGAATGGCAATGCGGGGTTCAGAAGCTCGGTGTGAAATGCCGGACTGGATCGCCGGTGAAATACTTGGGTTCAGGTGGGAAGAGGTTGTTGTCAAGGGGGTCCAGGTAAACGAACGACTGTTCGCGTCCGTTGCTGGCAATGATTCGAGAATAGATGAAATCACATCTTCGTACGAGAATCCCGGTCTGAAATTCGCGACCCTTGCTCATCTCCGCGATGCAATCGCGGAATACCGCGACCTCCAGGGAGCTGTCCTCGATAATCGCCTTTCCCGGAACCGAGGTCCGCGTGAAGACGGCTCCGTCGAGACTGGCACCTTTGATGTGGAGATTCTCGAACGTACATGCGGCGAACAACGCGGAACGTACCCGTCCTGCGGACATGACAACCGGTCCATTGGTGCCGTTCCTGCTGCTTTCGAAAGTACAGTGCTCAAAAATCACACCGTCGAGATTGCATTTTCCAAAAAAGCCGCCACCGATGAAGTTGCAGTCGCGAAACATCGTGCCTCGCACGTCGCAGTCTCTGAACACCACGTCCTGGAAGTCGACGTTACTGATCTCGCAGCCCTGCCAGAAGACGTTGTTCAGGACTCTGCCTGGTTCGAACGCATCCCGCCGCCATCGGAAAGTGATGCCGCTGAGCTTGACCAGGCTGGAAGCTGCGTCATCCGGGCTGCCACGAAACTTATCGGCCCAGTTCTGTACGGCGGGACCGAGTCCGTCGTGCACGAGTTCGTACGCGGATTCGTCGCCGCTCCCCAGCGATTTCAAAACATTTCCTGCATCCAGGCGTCGCAGCAATTCGCTGAGTGCGATGATCAACACCTCGGCAGTGCGTCCACTACTCCAACCCATTTGCCGGGCGGGGCCGGAGCAGACGTCGAGGTCGAGAGAGCCTCCTGTTGCTCCAAAGGCGGGACTCACATTACGGGCTTCGAGTGTAAATCGTACGATTTCGTGCTGAACTGCCTTGTCGGTTACGTCTATCCCGAGAATTCGCAGTTCGTCGTAGAGTACCTCTTTGATCATCTTGTGAAGAGGCACCTGGTTCTTGTACCCGGGAGCGCCGGGGCGGGCACCGGATGTGAGGTGAGGAGGCATGCGCGCAAACAGGCGCTTGAGCAGGGAATCGCTCTCGTCGCCGCCCAGCGCCTCGGAAAGGAGGGTCGTATTGTCGCTCTTCGTACGTGCCAGGACCTTCTCGATGTGATTTTCGAGCACGCGATGAGCTAATTCGGTCGTGTCGGCCAGTCTTTCCGCTCGATATGCCTTCAATGAGTCGGAATCGATCGTCCGTTGCCGCTTGGCCTCCACGAGAAACTCGAACACGTCGACGAGCAAGGCCTGCAATGCCAGCAGCGAAAACATCGCCTCATCACCGTCTGCACGGTCTGAAGGGCCGTCGACATCGCCGCTTCCAACAGGCTGATTGAGCCAATCCTTGAGTGTCTGCGCGGCTTCCTTTGTGACCTCTACGTTTTCTCGCTGCGCGGGCGCGATGATGATCTGGTTGATCGCTTCGGCGTCCACAGACTGGAGGTAGTACGTGCGTTTGAGAAGGCCTCCGACCGAAAGCTCCAGATCGTGCATCTTCATGAGAAATTCCTGCCGGAAGGACAGGAGAACCCGGACTCTGGATTCCTGCTGGAACACGGCGGAAATGACTCGAAGAAGCTGTTTGCCACCATCGGTGGGAAGACGAAGCGCATCTTCGAACTGATCGAAGATGATCGTGAGCCGCTGGGTGTCGGCAGCGCATGCGCCCAGAAAGTCGATGAGGGCGACGTGCGGCGCCCGCTCTGCGTTTGCCTGAAGGGTTTCGGCCGTTTCACGCAACTTCAGAGTGATCTCGGTTTGCGGAGAGGTCGTACGCAGAAACGTGGTGCGATCCGGGTTCGTGAGGTCCTGGATTCCAGACACGATCGCGTCGCGCAGAATGACGTCGGCCGTCCGCCGGCTCCGCCCAAGCCAGTTGCGGCAGACGAGAGTCGGGCCGAGCGCGACAGACGTTTCCTTCAGTTCGTCCTGATAGATCTGCCGCAGCTGGGGCACGACGCCGGCGAGAAGCAGGGAGGTTTTCCCCACCCCGCTCGGAGCTGTGACGATCGAAAGACGATTTCTCTGGATTAGATTGACGATGTCATCGATCTCATGGTCGCGACCAAAAAAGAGCGCCGCGTCGACCTCGGTATAGGGGCGTGGACCACGATACACTGCCATTGTGCGTTCCTTTGGTCAATAAAGTGCGGCGCTCACGGTTTTCTGAACGACTTCGAGGTCCACCAGCAGTTGACCGATTCCAAGATCGTCCATGAAGGCCACATCGAAGAATCCAGTCGAGCGATTCACAGCGAACCGCCTGTATCTCGCTGTCTCGGGGCCCTGATCTGCCTCCGCTGCTTCTGACTGCGACGCGTTGTCGTTTCGCCCTGCCCAGTTGATGTGATCCGCGAGTCTGAGTCGAATGTTCCAGTCCGAAACCGACTGCCCCAGGAAGAAGAGGCGCCGCCGCCTGGCCTGCAGCGCCTGCTGAACCCATACGGGTATTTCCCGCCGCAGATCACTGAGATAATCTCCCTCTGTGATGGTCACTCGGTGTTCATACCGCGAATCCAGCGTATCGTCCTTGATGATGGACTCGACCCAGGCCGGGATGTGTCCGACCTCGTCGGGGCCGGGTAGCTCCTCCAATGGCGAGCCGTGGAGTTTTACGAGGATAGGACCGACGAACTGTTTTCGCGGCTGCTTAGGATTCGTGGCGTCGATGTTGGTCGGGGAAACCTCGGTGTTACCCGCGTACTCCCACGGAAGCTGTTGCAGCCTGCGCCCGTCGTATTTGACAGTTTTAGTAAGCCACAGCGCCTTAGGGGTTCTCGTCTCGCTATGATTCTTATTCCACGTGAGATAGACGGGCATCACGACGTGATATGAGCACTCCAGCCGGTCAAGAGCTGCCTCGATTTCACAATCGTAATTTGTCGTGAAGACCATCGGTAGTGGTGCACCCTTATCGACGCAAGGATTATTCGTCGTACTGGAGTCATTGAATCGCTTCTGGAGCCAGGCCGCTAAGTTCCGATAGAAACCGCTTTCTGCACGGCGCTCTGCATAGAAGCTGAACCAGCGTTTGATGTTTTCGATCGATTGTGACGCTGCCTGTGCTGCTTGCGCGAGTAGCGGCGGCATGCCCCGCGCCGATCCGCTCGCGGCGGTGGTGCACAATGACAGCTGGAATGCGAGCTCGGCAGACGTGGGGTAATACTGCAGGTTGAATCTGAGCGAATGCCAGAGCAGATTGCCTATCCACACCAGGTCGATCAGCGTCAAAGACTCGTCGCTTTCTGAGAGAGCTGTGCTGAACGATTGCAGATTGGCGACAATTGCTTCCGCGCCAAGACCTCTTTCCTTCCATGTCGTATTGCGAACGTCGGAAACCGCATGGGCAGCGCGAATGGCGTCGTCCAGCGCCTTCAGAAGTGCTTCTTTCGTCGGTGAGTACTGAAGCGGAACATGCCAATCGCCGAGGAGCCGAGGGAAGCTGAGGCCGGTCGAGCTGGTGCGGCGTTTCCAGAGAAACTCGCATGACTTGTTTGCGCGGTTGTTGTAGGTCTCGACGGCGCGTTTGAACGTCAGCGCCGCGGCTCGATCGAGCCGGAAAAGCGCAACGCGAAGATTGATCAGTGCATCGGTTCCGGGCAAGGCCGGCGGCAAGGCGAGCATTTCTTTGTCGCAGTCGATGAGCTCGTCGAGATACCGCCGCTCCGCTTCATTGAGGTATGGAATCATTTCCGAAGCCTCGGCGCGAATGTCGTCGCCTAACTGATGGCGAGGTTCGCCCTCATGATCGAGGGTTGAGCATGCTGCCCCGATCACTGGTGTGAACGATCCCTCAGCGACAGCATCCTCCAGAACATTGATTCTGAATCCAGGTGGCATTGTGGTGGACTCCTATGAAGGTTCGTCCTTGCGTTTTTCCACTTCTCGCGTGGATGTGTCTCTACTTAACCGCAGGATCATCTGCGTGTCGTCGGAATATGTGCCATCCGGGCGTTTCACCAGCGACGATGTATGGCCGGTAACGGTGAATCTCAACCTTTGATAAAGCTGACGGGCACGGGGATTCGAATCGAGGACGCTGAGCGCGAGCATCTCTACGCCATTGGCCGTAGCCCATTCGGTACCGGCGGAGATCAACGCCGTTCCGAGTCCCTGCCCGCGCCAGTCCTCGTGGATGTCGATGAAGAGATTTCGGATGTGTTTCAGGAAGCTCGGTCCGGGGGACATCAGCCGCAGAGTCCCCACGACGTGTCCATTCGCCTCAGCCACCATCCACAAATCTCCAGGATCGGTCGACGCGATGCGACCTCGGCAGTCCTCGACTGTGTCGATGTGGTCATCGACATTCGCAACGTTCTCCTCGACGACCTGCCTCTGAATTTCGACGAGGTCGTGCGCATCGTCCGCACGCGCGCGGCGCAGAGCGACCTGGGTTCCGCTTTTCAGTGCGAACGCGAGAACGTCTCCGCTAACGAGCACTTGTAGCTCCGCGCGAGCCCATAGTTATGTGCAGTACCCCATCTGGAGGCCAGGACCTGCTGGCCAATATAGGAGTGACGCAACGCGGATTTTCCCTACCCCGGGACGGCAGATGAGCTTAGTGTGCCTTTGAGGGGCTCGTGTGACTACCCTTGCCGGCTGCGGTAGAGCCGCGAAGGATTGCTCGTCAGCAGCGTCACATCATCCGGGAAGATCTGGTTGGGTGGTTCCAGGTAGAAAGGGATCGACATCCGGCGCTCATCGGAGATGATCCTTGTAAAAATCACGTCGCACTCTTTCACGAAGATCGCCTCGTCATTCTGTGAACTGAGGTCTTCGGAGAGAAGGCAGTCGCGGAAGATCACGGACTCCAGCGAGCAGCGTTGAATGTCGACGCGACCCAGCACGTCATTGCCGTCGAAGACGGACCCGTCCATCCGCGTAGCCTCGAATTTGGCGTGGTGAATCTCGCAACGACTGATGAGGGCCGAGAGCATCGACCCTCCCCTGATCAACGGTCGAGCGTCTGCCGGCGATCTCGCAGGGAGGAATCGGCACTGCACGAACATCACGCCATTGAGGTTGCAATCAACGAACGAGCATCCGATGAACGAGCAACGACGAAAGATCGTTGCGGGCAGATCGCAGTTGTTGAAGGTCACGGCCACGAACTGTTGATTCTCGATGCTGCAACCGGACCAACAGACATCGTCTACAACGAGATGGTCCGCGAGCGAGCCGGTCGGCCAGCGAAACATCAGGCCGTTGACTCTCGTGTGAGACGCGAGCGCGTCGTTGGGAGTGTTGCGAAACGTTTCTGACCAACTCAGAACCGCAGGACCAAGGCCGTCGTGAGCGAGTTCGAATACAGCCTGTGGTCCGCTTCCGATCATACGAACGACATTGCCGGCGCTCAACCGGCGGAGAACCTCTCCCACCGCGGCCACGAGAACATGCACCGTACGCTCGGTGCTCCAGCCAAGCCGGCGCGCTGCGGCTGAGGTATTCGCAGGATCAGTCGATCGCCCGTATGAATCTAGTGTGACGTGCTGAAGATCGAATGCAGTGGACATCGCGATTCCATCTGCCGGTAGTCTCACGTCGAGCATTTCAAGATCACCACGCAGGATGTATTGAACGATTGAAGAGAAGCTCACCGAGTTCTTATAGCCCGGAGTGCCTGGGCGCGATCCAGAGGTCAGAGCTGGCGCGAGCCGCGCAAACAGGCGCCGAAGCAGAAGCTGCTTGTCACTATGACTTGCGCCGCGTGCGAATTTGTCAAAACTGCTTGTGCCAGTTGTTCCGCGTGTAAGCACCTTATCGATGTAGATCTCAATCGAATAGGACGCGAGGAGTCCGGGCTCGAGTTCTCGTGTCTTCTGATAGTTCCTGAGTAATGTGGCATCGAGGTTTGAGCCACCGCCGTCCTCGCTGAATTCATAGATGTCCACCAGCAGCGCCTGCAGAGACAACAATGACGGTGCAAATGGCTCGTTTCCACTGCGCTCAGACGTTCCATCCTCGCCGAGCCACTGGTAGATAGTCATCACCGCGTCGACGGATATGCTGATCCTGTTCAACGCTGCAGGTCGTGTGATGATCTCCTGCACAGCCTTGGTGCTCATCGATTGCAGGTAATACGTTCGCTTCGCGAGCCCTCCGATCTGAGCTTCGAGGGGATGAAGAAACATGAAAAACTCACGCCGGAGTGACAACAGAACGCGGACGCGAGGCTCGTGGCTGAAGATCATTGCGATTAGATCGAGGGTGCGCTTTTGGTGTGGGGAGCGGAGGACGTCTTCGAATTGATCGAGCACGAGCACAAGCCCTTTCGTCGCATCAACGCACCGGACGACCTCATCAAAGCTATCCATTGATTCCTGCGTCTGGAGGATGCTTCTCAACGTCGACGCCTCCTCCTCCAGGCGCGCCTTCAGGCCGACCGTATCCTCGTTGGCATCGGGTCGGAGGAAAACGGTTTTCTCGGCTTGAAGTAGTTGATCTGCCGCGGTTTTCAAGGCGGCGAGCAGGATCGCGTCTGCCGAGTCCGCGGGTGTGCCGAACCAATCGCGGCAGACGAGGGTTGGCCCGCAGACGATCTCACCTTCGCAAAGCTCGTGTTCATGCTCCCGCCGAAGCGCCGGTATGACGCCGGCGAGCAGAACCGATGTCTTTCCGACGCCGCTCGGAGCGACAACGATCGACAGTCTATTCCTCCTCACCATATCCGCGATGTCGTCGATCTCCCTTTCCCGGCCGAAGAAACGTTCGGTGTCCGGTTCCGCATAAGGCATCGGTCCTTTGTACGGCGTCATGCGGATCCTCCGCCCGCAATCACGCTTTCGAGCGTCACTTGCAGCCTCTCCAGATCTGTAGTCACCTGAGCGATTCCGAGCGAGCTCATCACGGCACGATCAAACCCATTCGCCAGATTGACCGCGAAACGTTTGAAGTTTTTCGACTCAGCAGGAACCGCCGCGATCTCAGCCTCGTCCGGGTCCGTCGTGTTCTGCATGATGTGAAGCCGAAGATTCCAGTCGCTGATCGAGTGTCCTAGAAAAAAAAGACGTCGCCGGCTTTCCTGAAGGTGCCCCTCCAGCCAATAGGGAAGACCGTGAATCATGTCTCGAAGATAATCCGTCTCGCTAATGACCAGGCGGTGCAGGAAGGGCGATGTACATTTGTTATTTTGGAGCCGGTCTTTGATGTGCTGTGGAAAATCGGGAGGGCACTGAAGACCAGTAAGGTCTTCGGTCGGTGATCCATGGAGCTTCACGACGACCGGGCCTGGAAACCGCTTGGAATCAGGCTCGCTGTGTAGGGCATTCGAATGCGTGATTTTGCGGCAGTCACCTCCATAATGCCAGGCCACGCGCGTTTCGTACGCCGTTGTGTGGACGATCTTGATCAACCACCACGGCTCGAGTATTGACGGGCTATCGTGCCGAAGCGCGAGCCAGACCGGGATCGTGACGACGTACGCCGAACCGGCGGAAGCGAGTGCGGTTTCGATTTCACAATCGTAATTTGTCGTCAGTACGATCGGAAACGGCCGACGAGGACCGAAGGCAATGTTATTTTCAGGGTCGGGATATCGACTGAATGTATGAATGAGAAGTCGCGCTATGACGCTATAGAAACGGCTTGGTCCTGGATGTTGCGCATAAGAGTGGAACCATGTGGCAAGCCGTTGGGCCGGATCGCTCACACCCTCTGCGGCCTGGGCGAGCGTCGGAGGCTGGCTCGCGGCAGATGATGCAGTCGATGCATACAGCGAAAGTTGAAAGGCTAGCTCGGCGCTCGTCGGATAGTATGGAAGGTCGAATCTCAGCGAGTGCCACAGGAGATCTCCAATCCATACGAGGTCGCGCAATGAGAGCGTCGCTCCGGGTTGTGGCTGCCCAGCCTCGTCGAACAGCCGTTCCTTGAGGCTCTCGAGATTGAAGCGAATTCCCTGCGACCCAAGACCTTGCCTGTCCCATTCGTTTGAGTGTGGCGATGACGCGACGACGATGGCAGCCGATACCGCGACGCTGAGTTGCTGATGGAGTTCCCGCCGGTTTTCTGAAAAGAGCAACGGAACATGCCACTCCGTCGCGGATCTCGGAAAACTCAGGACGCTTCCCGGATTGCGACGCCACAGCGATTCACGTCCGGAAGCGCCGCCCGCGTGCTCCGATCCTGCATTCCTGAAGACCATCGAGGCGCAGCGATCCAGCTGGATGAGTGCAGCATAGAAGTCGATCAGGGACGGTTCCAATGCGACTGGAGGGCCATCATCCGAGGTGGGCTTGAGATCTATGAGCTCGTTGAGATGGCGAAGGTGGTCCTCGTCGAGCCGGGCTGCAATAATTCGGGCTTTTTGTTGGATGTCGCGTGGCAGCCGGTGCCGTGGCTCGCCAGCATGACCGAGAGTAGAGCAGGCAGCGCCGATGATTGGACTGAAAGAGCCTTCGCGCGCCGCACGTTCTAAGGCGTCAATTGTCACTCGCGTATCCGACATACACCGATAGGAGTGACTGATCTCGTGGATTCCCTACCTCGGCGCTGCGATTCGTGATCTCAACACGCTTTACAGCGCTGATCGCACCGCATCCAACTTCGCCCCGAACCGCGCCGGATCGTAGTCATCCCGATCCTTCAGCTCCGCGAACAACGCGTCGATCGCCTTCATCAGCGGGCCGGCGGCGAGGCGGTTGTCGCGGCGGGTGAGGACTGTGGCGAGCGTCTGCAGCGATAGCGCGCGCTGCTCGGCGGCGTGGACGTCGGTGTCGCGCTCGTTGGTGAGGGCGACGATCATCGGGCGGACGTCGTCGGTCGACCAGTTGCGGGCGTAGATCTTCGGGATCGACGCCTCAATCAAGCGACGAGCGTCATCGGCGGCGGACGCGGCGTCGGGGGACATGCGGGCCACGCGCGCGGCGACGCGGGAGACGGCGTCGTCGAGTGCGGGTCGGTCGGAGGACGGGACGATGAGGCGCAGCACCGCCCAGCGTTGCGGGCTCCAGGCGGGGAGGCCGGGGCGTCCGGGCCAGCCGCGCTCCTGACGCCAGCCGCTCGACTTGAGCGCGTGATGGCAGTTGTAGCAGCTCATGTCGGAGAACTCGGGCCACTTCTCGCCGCGCGCGTGGCGCGCGAGGTTGGCCATCGAATCGCGGAACGCCATCGCCTGACCGACCGCCCACGGCGGCACGCCGTGCGTGTCGTTCGGGTTCCAGTGCGGCGGCATGGTCTCGGTGTAGTTGTCGAGCTCGAAGGCGAGGAACGGATGGCCCGAGGCGATGAGGTCGTGATCGACGTCCTTGCCGTTGGAGCCGATGTGGCAGGCGTTGCAGGTGTGCGCGCGATTGCGCGTGTCGCGCAGGTCGATCATGCCGCGCTCCACCGATTGCGCGTGCGTCCATCCCGGCTGCGCGTGCTCACCGCGCCAGCCGCCGGCCGGGCCGTGACACGTCTCGCACTGGATGCCGTCCTCGATGTCGATGCGGCCGGAGATCATCGCCTGCGGGATGTTGCTGGTGTGGCAGTCGAGGCAGAGCTTCTCCTGATACGCCTTCTTCCCGAGCTTCATGTTCTTCGCGATGCGCGCGGAGAGGTTGTTGAAGAGGATGTTGTACGCGCCGGCATGACGGTCGGAGTGCAGCCAGGTGAAGTACTCGTTCTGACGGATGCGCGTGGCCTGCAGCGGAGTGGTGGCGCCGTGGCAGCCGGAGTTGGCGCAGGAGGCGACGCCGATGTAGTTGCCGGGTTGTTCGGTTGTTGGGTTGTTGGGTTGTTGGGCGTATGAGGCCGCCGCGCACAACAGAACGATGATCGCTCTTCTCATTTCTGCACCTCATCGCTGACGGTGTAGAGCTTGCCGTCGCGAAGATAGAGCCGCTGCATTTCGGGGAAGGTCATCGGCCGGGCGCCGATGCGGTTGAAGATCGAGACCTGGTTGCCGCTCTCGTCGACGGCGCGGTCGCGGTCGAGTCCCTTCGAGATGGCCAGCGCCGGCCCCTCGGTTTTGCGATGCGCGATGAGCCGCGGCGCGGGTCGCGGACTGAAGCCCGCGTACGCCGGCGTCCATTCGGGGGAGAGGAGCTGGATGACTTTCAGGCCGTCCTCGCCGTCGGCGACATACGCGAAGGTCGAGGCGTTCGTCGATGCGACTTTCACGTCGCGCGCGTCTTTGGTGGCGAAGGTTTGATCGATGCGCATCTGCTCCGGCTTCTCGATGTCGACGATGACGACGCCGTTCTTTCCCGCCGCGACGTAGGCGTACGTGCGCGCGACGTAGACGCTGTTCGCGTTTTCGATGGGGATGGAGTATGCGAGGCGCGGTTTCGACGGATCGGTGATGTCGATGGAGTGGAGGCCGGTGGCGTCGGTGATGAAGGCGTAGCGGAATTGGACGGAGATGGAGGTGATCCCTCGGAGTGCGGCGGCCATGCCGCCGCCCTGATCGCCGGTGCCGAGGGCTGCGGCATGGCCGCAGCACTCCGAGGTGACCTTCGGCTTGAGCGGGTCGTCGATGTCGAGGATCACCAAGCCGCGCTTGCAGCCGATGAGCAGCCACCGGCCGGCCACGGTGAGCGTCTCCGCGCCGTCGAGCAGGCCGTCGGGATTGAAGGTCAGCGCACGGGTGAAGAAGTTGTTCGCGGGGTTGCCGTCGACCAAGGTCGAGACGTCGACCACGATCAATCCTTCTTCGCGATCGCTGATGTACGCGTAGCGATAGAGCGGATGGAGCGGGGTCTCCTGGTTCTCGGGGATCATCGCTGTCTTGCGGTTCGGATCGACCGGCATGGTGGTCGGCAGCGCGACGGCGGTGGCGAACTTCGTTTTGACGAATGTCCGCTGGCCGAGTGGCGAGACCGGCGCCGAGGTCACGCGCTCGGAGAAGTCCTTGTTTTCGACCTCGGCGACGTCGTACACCTCGAATCCTTCCTCGCCGTTGGCGGTGAAGAGGTACTCGCCGCGCAACTGGATGCTGCGCGCGCCGCCGTGATGGTGATGCGCGGTCTGCAATTCCTGTCCGTTCTTTTCGTGCGCGGCGAAGTAGTCGGGATAGACGATGCGATGCAGCGATGAGCCGATCACTGTCTGCGGCTCGTCCCACTCCGTCACCGCGACCGCCTCGAAGCCGTGCTCACCCTCGGCGACCCACGCGTAGCGCCCGAGGAAGTTCACGAAGTTCGTCCCCTGCAGGTTGAGCTGCGCGAGCCAGGCGTTGTTGTCGTTCGCGGCGGAGACGTGGCAACTCGAGCACGCCTGCGTCTCCTTCGCCCGCACCGTGTGCGGCACGTGCGGGTTGAACGCCTGGCTGCTGAAGCCCGGCGCGGAGATCGGCGGTTGCTGGATGTAGATCCGCTGCCGCTGCTGATTGGTCGAGCTGAGGACCAGCGCGCTCGACGAGCGGACCGGCGCGAGCTTGCCGCCCTTGATCGGACTGTTGACGCCGAGCATGAACGCGTCGGTGCGGATCACCTGCGGGTTGTACGACGCGTAGTTGCGCGTCGTCTCGCCCTCGTAGTGGTGCGTCTCCGTCTTCGCGTTCTGTTCCTGCGGGAGATGGCAGCCGCTGCACGACGTCATCCACGACGTGTGGCAGGCGTAGCAGGTCATCTTCTCGTCGCCGTGCGCGTAGCCGCCGCGCGATGACTTGAGCATCTTCGCGTACGCCGATTTCTCGTTGTAGTGCGCGTTGCCCGGCGTGACGGTGTCTTTCGTCTGGATCACTTCCCATTGCAGATCGGGCGTGATCATCGAGCGCTGATAGAGCACGCCGTTGAGCCACGCGAAGCGGCGGCGGCCGAACGGGGTCGTGCCCATCGATAGATCGGTGCCGCCTTCCGGCGCGGCCGGTCCCGAGGTCCTGAGGTTCGTGTACGCGTTGACCGAGCCGTGGCAGTCCTGGCATTCGATCTCGATGTTGTTGCCGTACTCACCGTAGATCTGCCCGTTGCCATGCTCGTCGCGCGCGAAGTGGCAGTCGGAGCAGTGCATCCCTTTCTCGAGATGGATGTCCTGCAGGTGCACGGCCTTCCTGAATTTGTCGGGATCGTCGAACGCGACCTGCGCGCCGTTCGCGTCGAGCAGATTGCCGTGGCGGTCGCGCTTGAAGACGGCCATGAAGTTCCAGCCGTGCCCGTGGTAGTCGGCGAACTGCGTGTTCTTCGCCTGCGCGTTGAGCGAGGAGACGTTGTCGAGGAACTGCTCGTCGCCCCAGAGTCCGCGCACCGCCGCTCCCTCCGGATTCCGGTCGAGACTCGCGCGTTTCTCCGCCTCGGTCGGGTAGCGCTGCATCTTCGGCCAGAGCAGCGACGCGTCAGTCTCGTAGTCCCACATCGTGTAGCCGAGGTAGGTGTTGAGGAACGAATTCGGCTGATGCATGTGGCAGCTCATGCACTGCGACGTCGGGACGGCGCGCGTGAACTGGTGGCGGATCGGATGTCCGCGCTCGTCCTTCGGGATCGTCGGATCGGCGGTCAGCGTGAGGCCGGTGTTGCCGGCGCCGGCGTACGAGCCGGAGTGCAGCGGATCGCGGTCGTTCGCATAGACGACATGGCATGCGCTGCAGCCGGACGAGCGGAAGTCGCCGGGATGATCGTTCGTGCCGAGGAAGGAGAGGTGCGGATCGTTGAGCCGCGTCTTCTGGATGTTGATCAGGCCGGGCGAGATGCGCGAGCCGGTGCCGCGTCCGCGATTGGAGAGGCGGATGTCGGGACGCCCGGCATCGTCTTCCCCTTTCGGATTGCCGATCTCCGGCGGGATGGTGTTGTTGGCGCTGCCGCCGCGCTCGAACGCGCGGAAGTACTCGCCCGGCTGGATGATCTCCCAGCGCGGCAGCGGCAGGAGCATCGGCAGCGCGCCCTTCGCGATCTGCTCGAACGTCGGCGGCGTGGCCGGCTTGATCGCCTGCGGATTGCCGTTGCGGTCGTAGCTCTCGCCTAGGACCGCGCGCTTCATGCTGAGGATGCCGTTCGCGTAGCCGGCGGCGGCCCAGAAGATGGCGGACGTCGTCATCGTGCTGCGCGGGACGGCGTTCGCTTCTTTCGCGTGGCACTTGCCGCAGGTTTCGGATGCGACGCGGAGATCGCCGGGATTGACGAAGCGTACGAACTCGGGGGATTCCTTCAGCAATGCGGTGTAGCTGCGCTCGGGGTTCGCGGAGGTTTTCCAGATGTCGGGGTGGAGCGGTTTTACGTGGGCCTGGTTTTTGTCGGTCGCGGTGGCGTCGCCGCCGTGGCAATCGACGCAGGAGAGATGCACGGCGGGGGAAGCGTGCATCGGTTCGATGTTCTTGTGGCAGGTGACGCAATCGGCGCGCGCCGTGGCGGCGAAAAAGAAGAAAGCGAAGAAGAGCGTGCGTTTCATCAGAACGTCAGCGTCACATTCGTAAACACGTGGTACAGCGTCCCGGTGTCTTCGTAGATGTCTTTGAAGCCGCGTCCCGGCAGAAATCCGGCGACGCCGCCGGAGACGATCCAGTTGTTGCTGAGGAAGGGGCGGTACTTTGCGCCGATGGAGATGTCGGTGCCGAGGGAGCGGTGGATGCCGCCCTGGAAGAGGATCGCCTCGAGCGGCTCGACGGCGTCGAACTGCGCGTGATTGATCGTGAAGATCGTCTTGAGGCGCGGCGTGAGGTCGAGGTCGACGCCCGCGGTCAGCAGGCGCAGTCCCGGATTGACGTAGTTCGGTTGTCCCTCTTCCTTGCTGCTGCGGAGTGACGGAATGAGGGAGCCGCGGTCGATCAGCACGACGCCTGTCCCCGCGAGGCGGATGCCAATGCGGTTGAGGAAGCTGAAGCCGCCGCCGGCGAAGTTCGGCGCGTCGAAAATCGAATCGAAGCCGCGCGCGCTGCCGTCGCGCGGACGTTTGTCGCCGGTCGCGTAGAAGAAGCCGAGGCGCGGGCGGATCCAGTCGCGATCGATCGACACCTCGGCTGCCGCCATGCCGGCGCGGATGCGCGTCGAGCGCGCGGCGATCGGATTGTGGCCGTCGCGTCCGACGACGAGGTAGAGCGCCTGATCGATGTTGAAGCGGCCCGCGTGTCCGAGTCCTGCCTCGCCGAGGTACGCGGCGCGGAGCGAGTGGCGCTGGAAATCGCCGACCGGTGCGGGGCGCACGAGGATGCCGTTGCGGTCGTAGTGCAGGTTGCCGTCGTCGTGCACGAAGTGGAGCGACACCTGCTGCGTGTAGCCGGGGACGAGGAAGTCCTGGCGATAGACGTTCGCGACGAACACCTGCTGGCCGCGGAATTCGTTCAGCGTGTTCAGGCCGCTGTTCGTGTCCTTCTCCAGCCGCTCGAAGAGCGCGAGGTTGTACTGCCAGCGATTCGAGTCGTAGTTGCCGAAGAGGCGCGCGCCGACGTTCGTATCGCTGAAGACGAAGCCGCGGAAGTCGCTGTTGAACGGCTGCTCGCCGAGGCGGATCGAGGCGAAGTCGTAGTTCGGCGAGAGGTCGCGCAGCTTCCGTTCGTAGAAGAGCTCCTGCAGCGCGACGTGCTCGCTCAGGCGCCGCGTGCCGCGCCGCACGTCGGGCTTCACGATGCCGTTTTCTTCGACCGCGACGCGGGTGAAGTTCGTGATCAGCGTCGCGCGGATCCGCTGGCGGATCGGCTGGAACGTCGTGTCGCCCTGATACGCGTCGGCGGTGACGATGAAGTTCTGGGAGAAGACGTTCTGGTCGTCGTTGCCGAAGAAACTCGGACTCGAGGGATGCACCGCGCTGACGCCTGACGGCGTCGGCAGTGTGCGCGACTCCGCGAGCGTGTCGCTGATGCCGGTGAGGACGAGGAACGTGTCCTTGCCGCGGAACGGGTAGTCGCCTTTGTAGAGGTTCTTGTTGTACGGATCGTATTTGCCGCGCGAATGCTCATCGAGCTCGTACGGCGGCGGGACGATGCGCCAACGATCGGTCATCACCTCGCCGGTGACCGTCGACAGCGGCTCGATCGTGCCGAAGCGCGGAGCCGGCTCGCCGAATGGCGATTGGCGTTGCAGCCTGTCGTTGAGCTGGATGCGCAGGAGTTGCGTCGAGGTCTCGCCGGCGATCGAGACGTTCAGCGTGTACGTGCCGGTGACGTGCGGCTCGGTCAGGATCGCGCGCCATTCGCCGTTGCTGGCGACGACGGTCGTCGCGCGGACGCTGCCGATCTCGAGGTTGACCGGCGTGCCGGCGGGAGCGTCGGTCGTGCCGCGGATTTCGTAGGGGACTTGCGTGACGAAGACGGGATTGCCGCCGTTGATCGTGATCGCGAGGAGGAATGCGATCAGCTGCATGGCCCACCATCGCACTCCGTCACTCCCTCCGGATGCCGCGGGTACTTGAACATCGGCAGCCGCACGCCGCCGATCTTTATCCGATCGGCCCACATCGACTCGGGCGGGAGGAACGGACCGGCCGCAAACACCGTGACGTAGTCGTCCTGCTCCACACCGTCGCCGCTGACGCCGAGGCCGCCCACGAGCTTGTTGTTGGCGTAGAGCGGAGAGGCGCCGGGGAAGAAGACGATGCCGTTCTGATTTGCGTTCGGCGCTTGCGAGCCTTGCGTGCAGGGATTGGCGAGGTCTTTGAGGAAGAGCGAGAAGAACGGACCCGCGGGGGCGTGGATGCCGGGCGGGAAGAGCGGCTGCGCGCCGAAGCCGATCGTGCGGTTCGTCACCGCGGTGCCGGCGGCGACGCCCGGGAGATCGGCGGTATTGGTGCTGAAGTAGATGACGTTGCGCGCCTTCGCCACCGCGACGTCGATGGAGAAGACCGTCGCGTCGGGCATGCGGTAGATGGCGAGGATCGTCCCGTCGACGTCGGCGACGGCGATGACCATCCGCGCGTACGAATTGAGCGGGAGGCGGATCGCTGCGCGCGTCCGTTTCGCCTGCGCGATCGCGCGCTTCACGATTGCGTCGACATCAGCGGCACTGATCGTCCCGCCGTTCGGGCCGACGAGATATTCGTTCGGCGCGCATGTCCCCGCCTGCGGCGCGATGACGAATGTGCCGGCGGTCGTCCCCGCGCGTGTTCCTTTCAAACGCTCGCCGACCTCGAGGTCGGGCCCGAGGAATGGGAGGCGGATGCCGTCGATGAAGACGTTGCCGGGGAAGGGGAGCGGGAAGACCGGCACGGGGAGAAATCCGGCGAGCGAGCCGGTGACCGCGGCGAACTCCGCGAGCTGCGGATCGCCCGGAATGCCGACGACGCCGATGCCGCCGACGAGCGCGCCGTTGCGATAGATCGGGACGCCGCCCGCGTTCACCGCGTTCGGATCGGCGTCATCGGGTTGGACCTTGCCGGTGACGATGCCCGGTCCCGGCCCGCCGCTGACCGAAGTCGCCGGATCGATGCACTTGCCGGCGTTGAACGTCACGTTGAAGCTGCAGCCGCGGTTCGTGTTCTCGATCCCGTACAGCGCGGCATTCGGCGCGTTCTCGATGCCGGGCGGGAAGTGGATGCCGCTGATGAAGCGCACGGTGCGCGACGAGAGCGGCGCCATGTTGTGGCTGAAGAACGCCGCGGTGCGCGCGACGCCGAGGGCCTGATCGTCGTTCGCCGGATTCGCGGAAGGCTGGCGGAAGAGGGCGAGCGGACGACCGGTGCGATCGACGACGGCGATGGTCGCGCTGTTGACATCGAGCGCCGCCGCTGCCGCGCTCACGATCCCGTTCACCTCGGCCGCATTCAACGGCGCAAACGCCGCGCCCCCCTCGGTGCAGGTGGTGGTCAACGGGCAGGTCGCGGAGGGCGCGATGGTGCGACGGCGTTCGCCGGCGAACAGCGAAGTGGCGATCGCAAGCAGTGCGACCGCACTAAATCTGATACATGAACGTCGCTGCATCATCGGCCAGCACAATCGATTCTCCGCGCTTGAGCTGATGCTCCGTGATCCGCTCGCGCCCGGCGTTGTTCACCAGGAACGTACCGTTGGTCGAGTTCTGGTCGATGGCCCACACTTTTCCGTCGCGCGGCACGACGCGCAGGTGGCGCTTCGACACGCGCGAGTCGTCGACGACGATCTTCGACAGTGTCTTGTCGCGGCCGATGTAGACGCCGTCCTCTTCGATGATGAACGTCTGCCCTTCCAGCGGCCCCGAGGTGCAGCGCAGCATGCCGAACCAGACGACCGCTTCCGTCGCCTGCGGTCCGGCCGGCTCCTCGAAGACGCGCGTCGAGGCGATCTGCGGCGGCGTCGGTTGATCGACAACGGGACGGGCGCGTTTTTCGGGAGCAGGAGCGGGCGCCTGAATGGGCGGCACTTTCACCGTCGGAGGTGGCGGCACCGGCTCCGTGCGGCGCTCGGCCGAGCGCTCGCGCGAGGGGCGCATCCGCTGATACAGCGCGACTCCGACCGGCACGAAGACGACCAGCAGCAGGATCACCGCGGTCGCGAGCAGAATCGATTGCAGCATCCGGGAACCGCCTCCCACATCCGCACGAGTAAAACCGCCTCGAGGAGAGAACCGGGGCAACGAGGTGTTGGAACGGACATGATACTCGTGGCAGAGCACGCAGTTATTCGTTCTGCTCCGGCTGCCTGCGAGAATCGTGCTCGTCGCATCGGCGTGACATCCGACGCACGCCTTGCGCTGCGGCATCAGCACGTCGCTCGTATTCACGCTCTTCGTCGCCTGCGCGTGGCACTCCTCGCACGACAGGCTGCGATGCGGCCCGTGCGAGAACTTCGCGTCGAGCCAGCGCGGCGGGATCACCGGCGGCGTGGCGACCGGACGTCCCGCCGCACCGCGCCTGATCTCGTGACAGAGCCCGCACTTCACCTTGATCACCTGCTCGGCGTTGAGCAGCGCGCGCTCGTCGGTCGTCGTCTGCCGCACCTGCGTCAGGATCCGCCGCAGCTCTTCCGGCGACTTGCCGACGATGTCGCGATTGCCGGCGTAGGTGGCGAGGATGAAGCCGTACGCGTTGCCCGGATCGCCGCCGTGCGGCACCTGCACGTCGGGGAAGCGCGGATCGAACGTCAGTTTGTGGCAGTGCCTGCAGTCGTCGATGAAACTGACCGGCGCGGGATCAACCTTGCCGCGGTTGTTGAACATGCCGTGGCAGAAGGTGCAGGTCAGCTCCTCGCGCATCCCCATCGCGTTGAACAGGCCGCCCGGCTGCAGGTGGAGCTTGTGATTCATGCGCAGCGTGTCGCCGTCGACGGCATAGGTGAACTCGGGATGATTCGCGCCGAAGGCGACGACATTCGCGACGTTCTTCGCCTGGCGCATGTGCGAGGCGATGCTGCCGTGGCAGTCGACGCAGAGGGTGTCGGAGATGGCGGCGAGGCGTCCCATGCCGCGATGCTCGGTGTGGCACGCGTTGCACGCCGGCGGCGTCTCCTGATTCGCGGCGTGGACCATCGGGCCGTGGCATCCCTCGCAGCGCGTGCTCGTCGCGCCGAGGAACGGCTCGTGGCAGGTCTGGCAATCGTTCGCCAGCGGCTCGCCCTTCGCGTCGCGCACGCGCGTGTGCGCCGACGACACGCCGCCCGGCGCGAAGACCGTCTGCTTCTGCGGCTTGATGATCTCGCCGATGACGACGATGCAGAAGATGACCAGCGCCGCGGTGACCGCGGCCTTCGTCAGCCACGGACGCTGCAGCCGGTACTCTTTCGCGTAATCGATCTTCGGCGCCTTGAGCGACGCGACGCCCGCCTTCACCGCGGCCGGCGCGGCTTCGTCCTCGACGTCGCCACTCTGCACCGCGCTCTTCACCACGCGCAGGAAGAGCGGCTTGTTCGGATCGGCCGATTGCACCTCGAGACGCAGGTCTCCGATTTCGATGACGTCCGCTTTGGCCAGGCGCATCGACTCGACCGGACGTCCATTGACGTACGTGCCGGTGATGCTGCCGAGGTCCGTGATGGTGTAGCCGCCCTCATCGAGCGTGATGTTGGCGTGATCGAGCGAGACGGCCGGATTCTCGGAGCGCAGCACCGCGCGCGTCCCGCGGCCGATGCTCAGCACATCGCCCTGGACCTCGGCGAGCGTGAGTCCACCGCCGGCAACGCGCTGCAGGAGGAAACTCAGACCACCCTCCGGTAGAAGAACGCCGCCGCGATGTGCACGACGGCAAAGACGAGCAGCGCGATGGTGAACGGCACATGGATGTAGAGCCACGCCTCGAGGATGTTTTTGTAGCGCTGCTGGAAGAGCATGCGGATCAGCAGCTCTTTGCGCTGGCGCGACACGACGAGCATCTGCCGCAGCTCGACCTCTTCCTCTTTCGGCACCAGCGCGAGCATCTGCGGCAGGTCGGTCGCGACCTTTCCCTTCTTGCGCGCGAGCCGCGAGATGAGCAGTCCCCACCCGCCCATCCACCCCGGCATCGACTCCGCGAGGAGCTGGTTGTAGATCCGCTGAAACGGCTCGCTGTGTCCCGACGCGATGCGCGCCATCTGCTTCGCCAGCTGATTGAGCTGGTCCGAGATCTCAGCAACCGTCAGCTCGCTCTCGACCTCGGTCAAGAGGCGCGGGATCGTCACGTACAACACCGCGCCGACGATCCCGCTGAGGACGACGATCCCGACGAGGATCAGCGTCGCCACTGCCACTTTGTCGTTGAACCGCCCGCCGGTGTGGAACAGCAGGATGACCAGCGCGAGGATGCCGAGGTAGATGTGCGACTGCAGCCACTGCTCGAGCGTCCCGAAGCGCGAGCGATACCAGCGTTTGCGGATGCCGAAGAATGCGAGCAGCAGGATGAGCGCGTAGCCGATCGTGCCGTAGGTGAGCCCGAGGCGCGAGCCGCCGTGGGGGAACTCTTTGGGCGCGTTGTAGAAGTAGAAGCCGATGACGGCGAGGAGGAGGACCAGGAAGATCCGGCGCCAGAGAATGCCGCTGCGTGCGATCGGCATTACCGCTCCCCGCGCGAAATCACCAGCTCTTCCAACGTCTCCCGATACTCCTCGGGTGTGAGCCGGATCGCCGCGCCGGTCGGGCACGAGCGCACGCACGCCGGGCCGCCTTTGATGCCGCGACAGAGGTCGCACTTCACGGCCACCGTCCGCTCCACCTCGTCCTTCGTCTTCGTGAAGAGCGATTTCACCCAGGTGAAGATCGAATGCTCCGGCTCCTTGTGCACCATGAAGATGTTGCCGTAGGGGCAGTTGCGCTCGCAGTTGCCGCAGCCGATGCAGTTGCTCTTGATGTAGACCTCGCCGCGCGGGTCGCGGGCGATCGCGTCAGGAGGACAGTCGAGCATGCAGAGCGGGTTCTCGCACTGCCAGCACGAATTCGGCGCGAGGAGGTTGTAGAGCTTGATGCCGGTCAGCGAAAGCCGCGCGTGACCGTCGTCGTGCACGCCCTCGCATGCGCTGATGCAGTTGTTGCAGCGGATGCAGCGGTGCTCGTCGATGAGCAGCGTCTGCGTCCCCATCACCACTTCCTCGCGAATGAGATCGGCGAGGATGTTGCCCGAGCCCGGCGTGGCCTCGGACATGAACCCCGCGATGCGCCGCTCCTCGAGCTTCCGCCGCGGCGCCTCGCGCAATTCGGGATGCGCGTTGAGGAAGCGATCGAAGTCGTGCTTCGACAGCTTGATCAGATCGGAGGGGAAGATCGTCGTCACCGTCGCCGTGCGCGACGACTCGGAGAAGAGCGCCGCCTCGCCGAAGAAATTGCCGGCGACGAGGTACGACAGCACGACCTCCTTGTCGCCCGACTTCTTCGCGATCTTCACCATGCCGTTGCGGATCAGGTAGAACGCGTCGCCCGGATCGCCCTCCCCGAAGATCACGACGTCCTTGCCGAGGGTCTGCATCGACGAGCGGTCGACGAGCTCGCCGAGTTGCGCCTCGGGGATGCCGGGGAAGAGATAGCCGCCGAATGCGCGCAGCAGGAAGGCCTGATCGACCAGCTGCTTCGCGCGCGGCGCGGAGGCGAGCAGCTTGAGGATCGCCTTGCGCGGGATCTCGATCAGGCGCGTCGGCCCGATCGCTTTCGCCGTTGCGGTGCGGCGGCGGCCGGAGATCAGCGACATCTCGCCGAAGAAGTTGCCCGCGGTCAGCTCCGCGACCTTGAGCTCGTTCGCCGATTGCTCCGGACGCTTCCAGAGCTCGACGCGTCCCGTGGCGATGATCAGGAAGTCGTTCGTGTAGTCGTTCTGGCGGATGATCGTCTCGCCGTCGCGATACTCGCGGACGCGCGCGGCGAGGAACGTGTCGCGCAGCTGCGTTTCGTCCGCGGCGGCGAGCAGCGGGACGCGCGCGCGGATCGCGGCGATGCGCTCGCGCACATTGCCCTGCCAGAAGGGGAGGCGTTCTTTCAGGACCGATTCGTCCGCCGGCTCGACCTCGCGTCCCATCAGGTGCTCCACAACTTCGAAGCCCTGATTCATGCCGAGCTTGATCAGGTCGCGGCCGCTCGCGGCGCCGATGAGGAAGAGTCCCTCGACCGCCGATTCGTGCACGTCGGAGAGGAGCGGACGCGCGCCGCTGTACTTGATGCCGATCGATTCGAAGAACTTGCGCGGCGCGTCGGCGCCGAGCTTGAGGAAGATCAATTCCGCCGGCACGCGCGTCAGCTCGCCGCGGATGCTCAGGTCGGCGTAGCCCTCGTACACCTGCTTCACGCTCGAGTTGTAGTGGACCGTCATCTGTCCGCGCGCCTGCCGGGCGAGGATCTCCTTCGTCAGGATCTCGTTCGCGCGCGTGATCTCCGCGCCGCGCACGATCAGCGTGACGCGGTTCTCGTCGGAGAGCGCGATGGCGATCTCCAGCGCGGAGTCGCCGGCGCCGACGACGATGATGTCCTGGTCCTGATGCTCCGCCGGATCGTTGAGTCGATAGAGCACGTGCGGCAGGTCGTCACCCGGCACGCCGAGCTTGCGAGGATTGCCTTGCGTCCCCATCGCCAGGACGACGTTCTTCGCTTTGTAGTCACCGACGACGAAGCGATCCCCATCTTTCTTCAGCGACTTCACCTCGGCACCGAAGACGACGTTGAGCTTCGCCTCCTCCATGTGCCGCTTCCACGCGTCGAGGATCGACTCGCGCGATCCCGCTTCGAACGGCACGTTGCCGCGCGCCGGGATCATCACCGGCTCGGCCATGACGAACTTGCGCGCCTGGTAGTTGAAGATCGTGTCGGCGAGATGCGCGCTGCGCTCGAGGAGGACGTACGCCAGTCCGTTCGCCTGCGCGTGGGACGCGGTGGCGAGACCGGCAGGGCCGGCGCCGACGATGAGGAGATCGAGATCGGTCATGACGGTTGGCGTTGCCGCATCTCGCGCTCGGTCGTCTCGCCCGGCCTGATCTCGCGCGCGAGATTGAAGATCAGGATCATGCGGCCGAAGCGGATGACGTCGTTGTCGGCGAGGGCGCGCGCGGCCGTCACCTTCTCGCCGTTCACGAACGTGCCGTTGCGGCTGCCGAGGTCTTCGACCGTGAATGAATCGCCGCTGCGCGTGACGCGCGCGTGATGCGTGGAGATGCTGGAGTCGGTGAGGGCGATCGTGTTCGTCGCCGGATCGCGGCCGATGGTGTAGAGGTCGTCGAGCAGGGCGTGCACTTCGCCGTTGTCGCCGGTGAGCGAGGCCATGCGCCGCTTGGCCACGAGCAGCGTCTGCTCCGGCACCGGCTCCGGCGGCTTCGGATCTTCGCGCGTGAGCAGCCCGCGCTCTTCCATCGAACGGAGAAGCGACGTGAGCTCCGCGGGCGATTTGCCGCTGTCGGGCAGGAGCTCCTTGAACGACTTCCCGGCGCCGATGCGGAGGACGGTCTTGAACTCGTCGCCCGACATCGTGACCTGCGCCTTGTCGGCATTGACGCGAAACATGGTCGCGTCAGGGAAGCTGTTCGCCCTCGCGATCTGCTCCTCGGCTGCCGCGATGATCGCCTCGACATTCGCCGGTTGCGCGTCGACGCCATCGGGCAGAACGACCGCGTCGACGAGTGCAAACGCGCCGTCAAACCCGAGCGCGCCGGCGACGACGCTCACGACATCGGACGCGTTCTCCGCCTCCGCCCAGATCAGCGACCCCTCCCGGAAGAAGAACCGCGCCCGCGGCCCCGAGGACGACTGGAGGTCGAGCGTCCCTTCATGCTTCCCGCCGCCCAGAAAGCGCAGCAGTTCCGCCGGCGGGAAATGCCGCAGGCTCCCCTGCAGGATGACTTGCATCGTTTATTCAGTGTAGCAGCGGAGGCGGTTGCACAAATCTGTGAACACTCCGAACGAAACCCCCGGACCCCGTGTTGTTAGCAGCATGAAGAACTCGTGGACCGGTGGCGAAGTGGCCGGCCGGACGTCGGAAGAGGCGGCGGAGAATCTCGCGCTGTCGGTCCATCGCTGCGAGGCGGGAGCGTTCGAGCGGCTGATCGAGCGGTTCGAGAAGCCGCTCTTCAATTACGCGCACGGCATCCTGCAGAACGCGTTCGACGCGCAGGAAGTGGTGCAGGACGCGATGCTGCGCGCGCACCGCGCGCTGACCCGCCAGTACGACCAGGCGCGGGTCGAGGCGCTCGCGTTGCGGCCGTGGCTCTTCCGCACCGTGCGCAACCTCTGTCTCAACAAGCGGCGCTCGAAGCGGAGCGCGCTGGAGCAACCGCTGGAGACGTTCGACGACGGCAGGCTCGGTCCGTTCGTCCACCTCGAGGGGTCGGCGCTGGAGCGGAAGGAAGAGCTGGAGCTGCTGCGGCGCGCGATGTCGCTGCTGCCGGTCGACGCGCGCGAGCTGATCGTGCTGCGGTTCATGGAAGAGATGTCGTACGCGGAGATTGCGAAAACCGTCGGGACTTCCGAGGCGGCGCTCCGCGGGAAAGTGTTCCGGTCGCTGAAGTTGCTGAGGGATGCGCTTGAAAAAAGAATGTCACAGAAGGGAGCGGCGTATGCAATGTAGAACTGTGTTGACGCGCATCGACGCGCTGCGCACGAGCGAGCTGCCGCCGATCGAGCAGACCGCGGTGGAGAATCACCTCAAGACGTGCCGCAGCTGCAACGCCTCGACGAACGACGTCGACGAGCTGGCCCACATCGTCAAGACGTTGACCATCGCTCCGCCGAGCTCCTGCCGCGATGCCTGCTCCGATTCGTACGAGCGCATCGGCGATGTCTACGTCGCGTTCAACAAGGACTCCATCCGGATGATCACCGCCGATTCGCTCGATGAGCTGCGCGCGCACTACGCGAAGCGCTACGGCCGCGCGCTCTGCGAGGGGACGATGCCGGCCGTGTTGCGTAGGCAGGTCGCGGCGGCGCTGAAGGGCGAGGGAGTGGACGCGCCGAAGGTCGACCTGGAGAGCGCGAACGATCTCGAGCACGACGTCCTGCAGATGCTGACGCGCATCCCGCGCGGTCAGGTGCGGACGTATGCGTGGGTCGCGCGGCAGGTCGGACGCCCGCGCGCGGTCCGTGCCGTGGCGAACATCATCGCCCGCAACGCCGTGCCGTTCGTCGTGCCGTGCCATCGCGTCGTCCCGTCCGCCGGCGGGATCGGCAACTACGCCTTCGGCAGCGCGATGAAGCGCGCGTTGCTGGAGCGCGAGGGGGTCGACGTCGAGGAGCTCGAACGCCTGGCGCGCGAGCACGTCCGCTACATCGGCTCACGCACCACGAAGATCTTCTGCTTCCCGACCTGCAAGGATGCGAACCGCATCCGCGAGAACAACCGCGTGCCGTTCCGCGATGCGGACGACGCGATGGAGCACGGTTACCGGCCGTGCAGAACGTGTCAGCCGGTGGCGGCATGAGACAGCAGACAGCAGACAGCGGACAGCAGGCCTGGATCGCGGACTCCGCTGTCCGCTGTCCGCTGTCTGCTGTCTCGATCGACGTCCACGCCATCTCCCGCCCCGCCCACACCTTCACCGGCGACTTCTGGTTCACGCACCGCACGCGCGACAGCCTCTGGTTCGCGATCGGCGACGTCGCGGGCAAAGGCCTTCCCGCGGCGCTGGTGATGGCGATGATCCAGGAGGAGCTCGAGCATCGCATCGCGTCGTGCGCGCGCACGGGGTGCGATCCGGTGGTGACGGTGCAGCGGTTGCACGCGTTCCTCCGCCCGCTCCTCCCGCGCAACCGCTTCGCCACGATGGTCGTCGGCTGGCTGCGCGATGACGGCACGCTCTGCCTCGTGAACGCGGGACACTGTCCGCCGCTGATCGTCCGCGCGAATGGCCGGCTCGATCCGATCCCATCGACCGGCCCGGTCGTCGGCGTGCTGAACGCGCCGCGGTGGGAGTCGGCGACGCTGACGCTCGGTGCGGGCGAGCACCTGTTGCTCTACACCGATGGGGTGACCGAGGCGACGGCGGCGGATGAACAGGACGAGTTCGGGCGGCATGGCATCGAGCGCGCGCTGCGCAGCTCGGGACGCGGTTCGGCGAGAATGGTCGCGGCGAACGTGTTCGAAGCGGTGGAGCGGCACGCTGGTGGCATGCGGAGTGACGATCTGACGCTGATGGCGGTCATGAAGGCTTGAACAAAGAGCGCTGGATCCTTGCCGCGACGATCCTCGGGTCGACGATGGCCTTCATCGACGGCACCGTCATCAACGTCGCCCTTCCGGTCCTCCAGAAATCCCTCGGCGCGGACGTGCGTCAGGCGCAGTGGATCGTCGACGCGTACCTGCTCGTCCTCTCCTCGCTGATGCTCGCCGGCGGCGCGCTCGGCGATCGGATCGGACGGGTGAAGGTCTTCGGCGCCGGTGTCGCGCTCTTCGGCGCGGCGTCGGCGTGGTGCGGCTTCTCGAACGACGCGACGATGTTGATCGCGGCGCGCGCGGCGCAGGGGATCGGCGCGGCCTTGCTGGTGCCGGGCAGCCTGGCGATCATCACCGCGGCATTTCCACCGGAGCGGCGCGGCAAGGCGATCGGCACGTGGTCGTCGATGACGTCGCTGGCGATCATCGCCGGACCGCTGCTGGGCGGGTGGCTGGTGGAGGCGGTGTCGTGGCGCGCGGTGTTCTACATCAACGTGCCGATCGCCGCGGTCACGCTGCTCGTGGTCTGGTTCAAGGTCCCGCACCTGAAGCCGACGGTGACCGGTGCGATCGACTGGGCCGGCACCGCGCTGATCACCGTCGCCCTCGGCGCCGCGACATTCGCGCTGATCGAGAAGCAGTGGATCGGCGGCGTGGTCGCGGTGGTGGCGTTCATCGGATTCATTTTCGCCGAGCGCCGCGTGCAGGAGCCGATCGTGCCGCTGTCGCTCTTCAAGTCGCGCACGTTCACCGGCGCGAACATCCTCACGCTCCTGCTCTACGGCGCGCTCTCGGTGGCGACATTCCTCCTGCCGTTCAATCTGATCCAGGTGCAGCACTACTCGGCGGCGAAAGCAGGCGCCGCGTTCCTGCCGTTCGTGGCGACGATGTCGCTGCTGTCGCGCTGGAGCGGCGCACTCGCCGATCGCATCGGTCCGCGCCTGCTGCTGATCGTCGGCCCGATCGTCGCCGGCAGCGGCTTCGCGCTGATGGCCCGCCCTTCGATCGGCGGCTCGTACTGGACGACGTTCTTCCCCGGCATCCTCACGCTCGGCATCGGGATGTCGATCACGGTCGCGCCGCTGACGACCGCGGTGATGACGTCGATCGAGGATGAGCGCCACGCCGGCGCCGCGTCAGGGATCAACAACACGATCGCCCGCGCCGCGGGCCTGCTGGCGATCGCGTTCTTCGGCGCGCTCGCCGTGACGATCTTCGCTCACGACATGGCCGGCCGCTTGAGCCCGAAAGAAGCGGCGAAGCTGGCCGCCGCCACCCCGCCGCCCGGCGTCGACAAACGCGTGATCGACGACGCATTCGTGCACGCATTCCGCGTCAGCATGTTCGCCGCCGCGGGGCTTGCGATCGCCAGTGCGGGTGGTGCGCTGGTAATCACGGGAAGTAATCGACGTAAATAGGACCCTTCTCGAACCGGCCGTGCTTCGGCTTCGGCAGCGCCTTCGGCGAGCCTTTGATCGCGGGCACGGCGTTGCCCGGGTAGGTCACCGGGATCTGATCGCTGCGGACGATCGGGCTCTTCTTCGCCAGCGCATCGAGCAACGGGCCGCGCGGCACTTCGCTCTGGTTCGCCACGGTGCCGAAGCTGTCTTCCTGCGTGGAGCACATCGTCACGAAGTCGCCGCCCATCGCTTCCACGGCGCTGACCGGCGTGGCGTTCGTGCTGCCGTGATGGCCCATCTTGTAGAAATCGAGATTGCCGAGAATCGCCTTGCTCCCTTTCTCGATCTGATCGGCCGAGGGCGACTTCTGCGGTGAGCCGCCGAACATCCAGTACTCCCAGTTGCCGCCCTGCGCGTCGCCGGCGAAGAGCAGTTTCTTGCCGTTGAACGTGAAGAGCACCACGAGGCTCTGGTTGTTCAGGAAATTGTCGAGCGTCTTCGCCGCTGTGAAGAGGAGGTCGGGCTGCGCCGCCTTGATCGCTGCTTCCAGTGCCGCATTCGTCGCGTCTTTGCCGAACGCACGGAAGGCGGTCGCGGAATAGTCTGACGGCGCGCCGAGCGACGAATCGGCGAACGGCCTGAAGTTCGCGCTTGCGCTGCTGTCGTCCTCGCCGAGGTATTGCCCGACGCCTTTTTTCAGGTCCATCAGCTTCATGAAATCGAGTGCATCGGTGGGCGGAGGCCCGAGGATCTCGGCGGTGAGGCCGGCGTCCTTCAAGGCCTTCGGCAGCTTCGGCTTGTCGCCCTTCGCGTAGTACTGCGGCTCGATGCCGAGGCCTGTCTTCAGGAATGTGAGTGAGGCCGCGTTCGTGCCGCCTCCCTTGCCCGGTTTTCCGTCCGCCGCTTTGCCGCCCGCCGCGGCGAACGAAGCGTGATCGACGCCGGTCGCGTTCTGCAGCATCCCCGCGATCTCGTCCATGTCCGGATCATCCGCACCCCGGGCGGCGAGGTGTGCCTGCATGTTGAGCGCGAGCGACGTCAGCTCGTCCTGGAAGTCGGCGGCCAGCGACTTCTTCTTTCCCTTCTTCTCGTCCGGGTCGTACTCCGTTTCCCAGAACGACATCCAGAGCGCGCCGACCTTGAAGTCCTTCCACGTGTCGGCCGCGCGGCTGAAGCCGATGATGTGGTCCTGGTGCCGGTGCGTGACGATGATCAGCGCCAGCTGCTTGCCCGTCTCCTTCGCCATGTCGGCCACGGCGTCCTTGATCGTGCCGATGTCGCCCTTCTTCGTCTTGCCGGGAGTGACGCCGCAGTCGATGAGGATGTGCTGCGGCCCCTGGGCGGAGGGAACGGTCATGAGGAAGAAGTCGCCGAAGCCGACGCGGTACATCCGGATTCGCAGCTCGCTCTTCGTTTTTTTCTTCGTGGCTTTCTTCGTGGCCATGTCAGATGCCTCCGTGCACCATCGAGAAGTTGACGTGGAAGCGATTGCGGTCGTCGCTGCCGGCGATGCCGAGGTGCTCGCCGAAGCGGCGCTGGCGATCGGCGCGGGCGGGGCTGAGGTGCTTGGAGATCAGGTAGCGCACCGGCGCCTCGTTCTTCTCCGCTCCTTTTTCACCGGTCACCGGCTTGCGGATGACCAGCGCCGTGCCGCCGCGCAGCGGGAACGTGCCGAACTGCGGCGCCGAGTCGTTGAACGGCTTCTGCACGGTCTGAATCGCCTGCACCACCATGTCGGTGCGCAGGCTGCCGTCGGGATTGATGCGGAAGACCGGATGGAACGACGGGACGTGAATCGGTACGTCCTTTTCGAAGCCGAGCAGGTCGCCGTTGTTCTTCATGTAGTCGCGCAGCAGATTGCCGGCCTTGTTCTTCTGGTCCGTGGTCAGGCCGTTCGGATCGCCGAAGTCGAGTCCGACCACCGGCGGCAGCTCCTCCGGCGCGCGCGGCCAGCAGGCGTCGGTCTCACTGAAATATCCCGCCCCCTCGGGCAGGATGCCGCGCAGGCGGAACGACTGCAGCAGCGCGTCGCGCACGCCCATCTTGTCCTGCGGATGCAAGTCGAAGTCGGCGGTCAGGATGGCGCGGAGGTAGGCGCCGAACGTGATGTCGACCGGCGCCGTGTAGTCGATCGCGCGCACGCAGATGGAGAAGAACTCCTCGGCCAGGCGCGTCGCTTCATCGCACAGGCGATTGGCCAGCGCGGGCGGGATGTCGACCGGATTCGCGCTGCCGCCGCCGGCGCGGAAGATGCGCCAGAGGTCGGCCGTGCTCTTGAGATAGATGGCGAAGAACGCGTCGAACACCGCGGCCACGAGGATCGAGCCGCGGCGATGCGGCTCGTTGTACTTCTTGATGTCGTCCGAGTTCGGCTTCGTGCCCAATGCGGAGCGCAACGCGCGATTCTGGCCGGTCGCCTCGCCGAACTGCTGGGCGAGCTCGATCAGAGGATTGCGCGCGCTGATCTGCGACGACAGCATCGGCTTCCCCTTCTCGGTCTCCGAGGCATCGGCATAATCGTCGTAGCCGGTGATCTCCGCGTCGGGCTTCAGTTGATATTGATAGAGCCGGCCGCCGGTCCGCTCGATCGTGTCGTACAGCACTTCCCGGTGCGTGAAGTGGCGGAAGAGCGCCGCGAGATCGGCGAACGCTTCATGGAACGCCGGCACGTCGGGATTCGTCTGCTCCATGAAGAAGCCGCGGATGCCGTCGATGATGGCGTGCGTCGTCTCGTGCACCACGACGTCGTGCGAGAGACAGGTGAAGATCGTCTGACCCGGCAGGTTGCGCCCGACGTCACCCGTGCCGGCGCGGAAGTAGCCGAAGAGGATGCCGCGCGCGTCGGGACTGTAGAACGCGTTCTGCCCGATGAAGGCATGCGGATAGAGGTTGAGCGTGAAGATGCTGTCGCGGCGCGCGGCCTCGGCGTCGCCCTCGTTCAGGCCGCGGCGCCAGTGGATGCGGCGTCCGAGCGCCTTCTCGAAGTGCTCGATCGTCTCGGTGACGACCGCGTAGACCATCTGTTGATGAAAGCGCGGATCCCCCTCGGACGGATCGAGTCCGCCGCGGATGAGGATGCGTTTGTCGTCGAGGTCGACCGGCTTGTAGTAGACGTCGTTCGCGCCGTCGTAGTCGATGACGGCGATCGCGTCGGGCGCGTAGTCGCGCACCACGGGGCCGGGATCGAGGTCCTGGTAGCGGACCTCCATCGACATCTCGTTGCCGAGGAGCTTCCCCGCGCTGGGATCGAACGCATACGCCTTCAGTGGCCGGGTGACCGGATCGTCGATGTCCATGACCTCTCCTGTTCAATGGAGGAGGGGACGGAGGGGGGATTTTCCCTACCCGCGGAGCGCGGACGTCTCGTCCGCAGCGATCGGGCGTTCTCGCCCGGTCGCCGACCGGTCGCCGGCCGAGACGGCCGCCGACTGCGGGCGAGACGCCCGCGCTCCTCTCACGCCGTGCGGCCGACGAACCCGCTCGTGACCGGCACGCGTCGTCCCGCCAGCGCCGCCGCGACCTCGGGGTCCGACTCGGCGATGGGGCGGAGGAAGTCGCCTTCCATGTACGAGATCGCGAGGCCGTCGCGGTAGGCGATGCGGGTCTGCGGGATCGAGCGGACGCGATCGCCGCTGGTGAGGATGCCGATGAGGTTGAGCGGATCGGCGGCGCTGATGACGATCACTTTTCCGTCGGGCTGCGTGCGGCGGATCTCGCGCATCGTCTCCACCGCCTCGGGCAGCGCGAACTGCTCGCCGGAGACGCCGGTGACGAAGCGGCCGCCGCGGATCTCGCCGCGCGCCTCGAGGCGGCGGTAGATGCGCGCCAGCTCGCGCCACGGCGCGGCGTTCGACTCGCGCGTGAGGAGGCGGCGGAAGATGATCCCGTAGCGGCGGATGAGCGTCCAGGCCTGCGCTTCGACGTCAAGCTCCGCCGGCGTGAGGATCGACCAGCGTCCCGCGCGGCGCGTGATGAAACCGTCGCAGGTGATGAGGCCCGCGTCGATCAGTTCGTCGATCGCTTCATCGTCGTTGAGATCGCGGGAGAACGAGGCGCCGCGCGTCTGCAGAATGTCGAAGACGCGTTGCGCGCGCTCGGAGAGCGTGGATGGTTCCGCTCCGTGCGGATGCGCGGAGATCACGACGCCGCTGTTCACCTTCGCCCAGCCGATCTCGCCGCTGAAGCAGAGTTGATCGAGCAGCGCCGGCGCGTATTGATCGATGCGCAGCGGCAGGATCTGTTTCTCCCACGCGCTCGCCGCGATCTCGAAACCGTCGAGCTGCGCGACGACCGCGCGCAGGCCGTCGATGCCGGTGAGTCGCGACGACGGCGCGGCGTGTTGCCAGGCGAAGAGGAAGCGGGTGAAGTCCTGCGCCGTGACCGGCTCGATCTCCGCGCGCAGGCGGTTGAGCGTGTAGCGATGGATGCGCGCCAGGAGCCGGCGGTCGCACCACTCCTGCGCGCGCGACTCGAACGTGCCGCGCAGCACGACCCCTTCCGATTCGAGCTTCAGCAGCGCCAGGTTCACTTCCCCTTCGTCGATGGACAGCGAATCGGCCAGCGCGGCCGCGGTGGTCGGACCGACGAGCTGCAGGCGGCCGCGGAGCAACTCGACCAGAGCCTCGTCGCGTGGCCAGAGCTTCTCGCGCGACTTCGGCGCGACGAGGTTCGTGTCGACCGTGTGCAGCGCCTGCAATTCGGGGAGGCGTTCGGCGGCGATGTGCAGCTCGCCTATGCGCGTCGCTCTCCGCGATGTAACCAGCTCGTCAAAGAATCCGTCGATCTCATCGGCGAGAAGGAACCCGAACGTCAGCAGCGCATCGTGCAGTTCATCCGCGTCGCGCGGATCGGGACGCACTTCCTCGCGCACCCGTTCGATCGCCGCGGCGTCGAGCCTGCCGAGGTCGCCGGAGGTGGTGCGGCGGGTCATGACGGCCTGCGTGCGGCGCTCCTCGAGCGGCGCATCGTCGAGGAAGGCGTACGGCTTCGCGTTGAGGATCTCGTGCGAGAGCGGCGACGGTTCGGTCGTGTCGCGCGCGATGCAGGTGATCTCGCCGGCGTGGATGCGCGTCAGCACGCGCGCCAGTCCGTCGAAGTCCATCGCTTCCTCGAGACAGTCGCGCACGGTCTGATTGACCAGCGGGTGATCGGGGAGCTCGCGATCGCCGGGGAGATTTTCGGGACACGCCGCCGCGTCGGGGAAGACCGCGGCCATCAGGTCGTCGGACATCGCGCGCTGGAGCTGCGGCGGGATTTTTCGTCCGCTGCGATTGCGCGGGATGGCGAGCGAGATCGTCGTGTTCCAGCGCCAGCGCGTCTGGAAGACCGGCGCGACGAGCATGGCCTGAATGAGCACGTCGCGCGCGGTGGCGGGATGGAGATAGCGGAAGACGTCGGCGAGCGGGAAGGAGTGCTGCGGCCCGAGCGACAGCAGGATCGCATCCTCGGTTGCCGCGGCCTGCAATTCGAAGTTGAACTGGCGGCAGAAGCGCTTGCGCAGCGCGAGCCCCCACGCCTTGTTGATGCGGCTGCCGAACGGCGCGTGCAGGACGAGCTGCATCCCGCCCGATTCGTCGAAGAAGCGCTCCAGGACGAGCGTGTCCTGCGTCGGCATCGCGCCGAGGGCCTCGCGGGCGGAGGTCAGGTAGTTGACGATTTCGCTCGAGGCCTCGGCGGGCAGGCCGGTTTCAGTCGTCACCCAATCCGCCGAAATCGCCGCATCGCGGAAATCGCTCACCGCGCGCGACAGCTCGTCGCTGCGCGCCGGCGCTTCGCCGAGCCAGAACGGGATCGTCGGCGGCGCGCCTTTCGCGTCGGCGACGCGCACGATGCCGCTGCCGACCTGCACGATCTGCCACGAGGCATTGCCGAGCTGGAAGATGTCGCCCGCGGTGCTCTCGATCGCGAAGTCCTCGTTGAGCGTGCCGACGAACGTGTCGTCCGGCTCGAGCACCACGCGGTAATCCGCGACCTCGGGGATGGCGCCGCCGCTGGTGATGGCGAGCATGCGCGCGCCGCGACGTCCGCGCACGCGGCGGTTCACTTCATCGCGATGCACCAGCGCGCCGCGCCGTCCGCGCTTCGTGGCAAAGCCTTCCGCCACCATCTGCAGCACCTCGTCGAAGTCGTCGCGCGCGAGGTCGCGATACGGCCAAGCGCGGCGCACGAGGTCGAACAGCTCGTCCTCGCCGTAGTCGTCGCACGACGTCTCGGCCACGATCTGCTGGGCCAGGACGTCGAGCGGCGCCTCCTGCGACACGATGCGATCGAGCTCGCCGTGCTTCACCGAGCGGAGCAGCGCGGCGCATTCGATGAGGTCATCGCGCGTGACCGGGAAGACGCGCCCCTTCGGCATGCCGCTGACCGTGTGGCCGGATCGGCCGACGCGCTGCAGCAATGTGGCGATGCGATGCGGCGAGCCGATCTGGCAGACGAGATCGACGTGGCCGATGTCGATGCCGAGCTCCAGCGACGCGGTCGCGACGAGCGCTTTCAACTGTCCGTTCTTGAGTCGCGACTCGGCGTCGAGGCGCTTCTCTTTCGACAGGCTGCCGTGATGCGCGGTGACCGCCTCTTCGCCGAGGCGGTCGCTGAGGTGGCGTGCGACGCGCTCCGCCATGCGGCGCGTGTTGACGAAGACGAGCGTGGTGCGGTGCTCGGTGATGAGCTGGGTGAGGCGGTCGTAGTACTCGGTCCAGACCTCGTGCGACATCACGGTCTCGAGGTTGGAGCGGGGGATCTCGATGGCGAGGTCCATCGCGCGGCGATGGCCTTCGTCGATGATGGCGACGTCCGCGCCCGGCGCGAGGTAGCGCGCGACGTCCTCGATCGGCTTCTGCGTCGCGGAGAGCCCGAGTCGCAGCAACGGCTGCGCCGCGACCTTCTGCAGACGCTCGAGCGTGACCGCGAGATGCGCGCCGCGGCGCGTGCCGATCACGGCGTGGATCTCATCGACGATCACGGTGCGCGCGGTGCGGAGCATGTCGCGGCTGCGCTCCGCGGTGAGCAGCAGATACAAAGACTCAGGCGTGGTGACGAGAATGTGCGGCGGCTTGCGCAGCATCGCCGCGCGCTCCGATTGCGTGGTGTCGCCGGTGCGGACGGCGGCGGTGATGCGCGGCGCCTCCAGCCCCAGCTCCTCGGCGATGCGGCGGATGCCGCGGCGCGGCTCCGCGAGGTTCTTGTGGATGTCGGCGCTGAGCGCCTTGAGCGGCGAGACGTAGACGACACGCACTTCATCCGGCAACGGCGCGGTGAGACTCTCGACGAACAGCTCGTCGAGCGCGGTGAGAAATGCGGCGAGCGTTTTGCCGGAGCCGGTCGGCGCGGCGATGAGCGTGTGACGCTTCTCGCGGATCGCCTCCCAGCCGCGCTGCTGGACAGTGGTGGGGGTGCCGAGGGTTTCGGAGAACCAGCGTTCGATGACGGGATGGAAGGGCATTTACCAGGCCGATTTTAGCGCCCGCTTCACTTCCGCAATCCGTTTCTCGTCGCGCTTGTAGAACGTCCACTGCTTGATGCGCTTCGCTTTGACCAGGCCGGCGCGCGTAAGTACTTTCAAATGCTCGCTCAACGTCGGTTGGCTGACCCCCAGCTTCTCGGCGATGCGGACACCGCAGACACCATCCTTGATGAGGTCGCCGTCTACCTGTGGTGGAAAGTGCGAAACGGGGTCTTTGAGCCAGGCCAGGATCTGCAGCCGCTTGTCACTGGCCAGCGCCTTCACCATTTCGACAGTTAGCATATTTGGCACTTTGCCATCTGCCTAATTCTGTGTCAACATCCCGGGCCCATGAAGAACATCGTTTCCACCCCCGACGCACCCCGCTCCATCGGTCCCTTCTCCCAGGCCGTCAAGGCCAACGGCTTCGTCTTCGTCTCCGGCCAGGTGGCGCTCGATCCGGCCACGCAGAAGGTCATCGACGGGGACGTCAGCGCGCAGACCGAGCGGACGATCCTCAATGTGAAAGCGATCCTCGAGGCCGCGGGGAGCGGCCTGGACAAGGTCGTCCGCTCCGGCGTCTACCTCCGCAACATGGGCGACTTCGCGGCGATGAACGCGGTGTATGGCAGGTACTTCGTCGCCGATCATCCGGCGCGCACGACGATCGAGGTGTCGCGCCTGCCGCTCGACGTGTCGGTCGAGATCGACGTGGTGGCGCTCGCATGAAGGCGATCCAGGTCCGCAACGTCGGAGGTCCCGAGGCGCTCGAGTACGTCGAGCTGCCGGTGCCGGAGCCGAAGGCGAATGAAGCGCTGGTCGAGATCAAGGCGATCGGCGTGAATTTCATCGACGTCTACTTCCGCGAGGGGCGCTATCCGTCGCAACTGCCGTTCACGGTGGGGCAGGAGGCGGCGGGCGTCGTGAAGGCGGTCGGCAGCGACGTGACGACGGTCAAGCCGGGCGATCGCGTGGCGTACACGGGGCTGCAGGGGAGCTACGCGGAGTACGCGGTCGTCGACGCGTCGCGACTCGTCGTCATCCCCGACTCGCTCGATTTCGAGAGCGCGGCCGCGGCGATGCTGCAGGGGATGACCGCGCACTACCTTCTCTATGACACGTATCCGCTGCGCGCCGGCGAGACGGCGCTGATCCACGCCGCGGCCGGCGGCGTCGGACTGCTGCTGGTGCAGATGGCGAAGAACCTCGGCGCGCGCGTGATCGGCACGGCCGGCTCGGAAGAGAAGATGGCGCTGGCACGCGAAGCGGGCGCGGACGAGGTCATCAACTACGCGACGCACGACTTCGCGGCGGCGGTGAAGGACGTCCACGTCGTGTACGACGGTGTCGGCAAGAGCACGTTCGACAAAGACCTCGAGGTGCTCCGTCCGCGCGGCTATCTCGTGCTGTTCGGAGGGGCGAGCGGCGCCGTGCCGCCGTTCGATCCGATTCTCCTTTCGCGCAAGGGATCGCTGTTTCTGACGCGCCCGACGCTCGCGCACTACATCGCCACGCGCGAGGAGCTCGTCCAGCGCGCCGACGCCGTGCTGTCGATGATCGCGAGCGGAAAACTGAAGCTGCGCGTCTCGCACAAGTACCGCCTGGCCGATGCGCAGCAGGCGCATCGCGATCTGGAAGGGCGGAAGACGACAGGAAAGGTGTTGCTGATCCCGTGATCGAAAAATCCTCCATCGAAAACGCGTACTCCCGCATCAAGAGCCACATCCGCGAGACGCCGGTCGTCCGTGTCAGCGGCGCCGATTTCGGGCTCGAGCCGTTCCCGATCGTGCTGAAGCTCGAGTACCTGCAGCATGGAGGTTCCTTCAAGGCGCGCGGCGCATTCACGAATCTCCTGTCGCGGGAAATCCCCGCGGCCGGCGTGGTCGCGGCATCGGGCGGCAATCACGGCGCCGCGGTGGCGATGGCGGCGAAGCGCCTTGGTGTTCCGGCGAAGATCTTCGTGCCGGAAGTCTGCAGTCCGGCGAAGCTCGCCCGCATCCGCGAATACGGCGGCGATCTGGTGGTCGTCGGCGAGCACTACGGCATCGCGCTCGAGGAGAGCGAGAAGTACAGCGAGCAGACCGGCGCCCTCCGCGTGCACGCGTTCGACGACGACTACACGATGCGCGGCGCGGCAACGGTCGCGCTGGAGTTGCAGAAGCAGGCGCCCGACATCACGACCGTGCTCGCCGCGGTCGGTGGCGGCGGCTTGATCGCGGGGATCGCGTCGTGGTTCGCCGGCACGAACGTGAAGGTCATCGGCGTCGAGCCGGAGCATGCGCCGACGTTGACGAAAGCGCTCGAAGCGGGCGAGCCGGTCGACGCGGAGACCGGGAGCATCGCCAACGATTCGCTCGCGCCGCGACGCATCGGCGAGCGCGTCTTTCCGATCGTGCGCAAGTACGTCGAGCGCGTGCTGCTGGTGACGGACGAGGAGATCCGGCGCTCGCAGGAGATGTTGTGGGCGGGGGCGCGGGTGGTCGTCGAGCCGGGCGGCGCGGCGGCCTTCGGCGCGCTACTCGCAGGGAAGTACATGCCGGCGAAGGACGAGCGCGTCGCGGTGGTGCTGAGCGGCGGCAATACGACCGCGGTTCAGTTTCGCTGACGCTGCGCGAGCAACCACTGCCAAAGCTCCGGCTCCGCGTACGCGCGCGTCCACGCGTTGTGCGCGATCCCTTCGTACTCGGTGTAACGGACGGCGGCGCCTTCGCGCAGCAGCGCGGCGTGCATGGTCCGCGATTCGGCAGGTGAGATGACCGTGTCGTCCGCGCCGTGGAACATCCAGATCGGGATGTCGCGCAGTGCATGCGCGGTGAAAGTGTACGGATCGTTCGCGCGCATCGTCAGCGGCGATTGGCGAACCGACTCCGCGCTGCCGTTCGGCACGATGCCGCCGCAGACCGGGACGAGGGCGGCGAAGCGATCCGGATGCGCGAGCGCGAGATGCCAGACGCCGTAACCGCCGAGCGAGATGCCGGTGAGGTAGACGCGCTGCGGATCGCCGTCGAAGTCGCGGATCGCGTCGTCGAGTGCCTGCATCGCCGCGTCGGCGTGCGCGCCGAGCCATTGCGCGCCGGGTGGAAGTTGCGGATAGACGACGATCGCGTCAACTGGGTGCTTGCGGATCGCCGGCCCGAGGCCGGTCTCTTTCTGACGGATGCCGTCGGTGCCGCGCTCGCCGGCGCCGTGCAGAAAGAGGATGACGCTATTCAATCGTCGACCATCATGGCGATGTCCGGCCTGTGAGGATCTTGTTCACTTCGCGCTCGACGTCATTCAACGCTTCGAGCGTCTGCGTGGTCGGCGCCGCGTCGACGCCCTGCAGGATCTCGAACAGCGTGCGCACCTGCTCCTGCAGCTCCTCATCGGCGCCGGCGCTCGCGAGGTCGCGCATCCAGCCCTGGACCTTCATCGACGCCGCGTGCTGCTTCGCCAGCTCTTCGCGTGTCGTCTTCACGCGCGGGTCCATGCGCACGACCAGCGGCTGCGTCGACGTCTTGCCGTCGGCGGTCAGCTTCAGCGTGTAGGTTCCGGGCATGACCCACGGCGAGGTGTAGTTCGGCGCGGTGTCGAACGGCACCGCGGAGATCGGGTAGCTCGGCTTGATCTGCGCGATCGGCGCGTGATGCAGGTCCCACGTCACGCGATGCATGCCGGCGCTCGCGGGGAGCGCGCGCTGCGGACGGATCCAGTACCACGGCACGTTGCCAGTGTCTTTCGGCTCCTCGACTTTGTCGGTGCTCGCGTAACGGCGGACGAGCTTGCCGTTCGCGTCGAGGATCTCGAGCGTGACGAGCGAGGCGTTCGACGCGAGAACGTAGTCGATGATCGCCCCCGCGGGCGGGTTCTGTCCGACCGGTTCATCGGGAGGAAGCGGAGTGTCGGGCCACTTGCTCCAGCGGAAGCGGGTGGCGCGTTGGGGTTTGATCAGGACAGGCGAGGGCGCCTGTCCCACACGCAGCGGCTGAATGTCATCGAGAATCCAGAACCCCCGCCCGTGCGTGCCGACGACCACGTCATCGTCCTTGACCACCAGATCGCGGATCGACGTCGCCGGCATGTTCTGACGCAGCGACTGCCAGTGCGCGCCGTCGTCGTTCGAGAACCAGACCTGCGTCTCGCTGCCGGCGAAGAGCAGACCCTTGGTCTTCGGATCTTCGCGCACGACATTGATGATCGCGCCGCTCGCGATGCCGGTCGTGACGTCGCTCCACGTCCTGCCGCCGTCGCGCGTGCGGAGGATGTGCGGACGGAGGTCGTCGAGGCGGAAGGTGTTGATCGCGGCGTACGCCGTCTTCGCGTCGAAGTGCGACGCCTCCATGATCGAGACCTTGGCCCACGGCGTGAGCTGCGGCGGGGTGACGTCCTTCCACGTCTTGCCGCCGTCGCGCGTGACGTGAATCAGTCCGTCGTCGGTGCCGGCCCAGATCAGATTGATATCCAGCGGTGACGGCGCGAGCGCGTAGATCACGCCGCGCTGCTTCGGCTTCGCCTCCGGCGTGTCGACGTACTTGCCGACGTTCGCCGGCACGTCCCACGTTTTGCGCGTGAGGTCGGGACTGATCTGTGTCCAGCTCCGGCCGCCGTTCGCGGTCTTCCACAACGTGTTCGCGGCGAAGTAGAGGATGTGCGGATCGACCGGCGAGAAGGCGACCGGCTGCGTGCGGATCATGCGATACGTCGCGCTGCGCAGCGCTTTCGGCGTGATGTCCTGCACCTGGTTCGTGCGGCGGTCGTAGCGCGAGAGCTTGCCGCCGTAAACAAGATTCGGATCCAACGGATCGGGGACGGCGTATCCATATTCTTCCGCCGCCACCGGATGCCAGTCGTGGAACGTGATGCGGCCGTCGTCGCTGCGGCTCGAGACGCACGCCGAGCCGCTCTCCTGCTGCCCGCCGCAGACGCGATACGGGAACGAGTTGTCGGTGCTGACGTGATAGAGCTGCGCGGTCGGCTGGTTGTACCAGCTGCTCCACGTCTGGCCGCCGTTGACGGTGATGACCGCGCCCTGGTCCGACGCGTTGAGGATCACGTTCGTGTTGTTCGGATCGATCCAGAGGCGGTGATAGTCGTCGCCGCCGGGCGCGCCGCGGAAGGCACTGAACGTCTTGCCGCCGTCGACCGACTTCCACGTCACGACGTTCGCCACGTAGACGACGTCCGCGTTCTTCGGATCGGCGCGCACCTCGTTGAAATCGCCGGGGCGTCCCCACAGCCGCTCGTCGGTGTTGATCCGCTGCCACGACTCGCCGCCGTCATCGGAGCGATAGACGCCGCCCGATTTCTCGTCGACGCCGCAGATCGCGTAGAGGCGCTGCGGATTGGCACGCGCGACCTCGATGCCGACGCGCCCGAGCTCTTCGCCGTTCTGCGGAAGCCCCTTCGTCAGCTGGTGCCACGTCGCGCCGCCGTCGGTCGATTTGTACAAGCCGCTGTTCGGTCCCTTGAGATACGCGTTCTCCCACGGTCCCTGCCGCGCTTCCCACAACGCGGCGTAGACGATCCGCGGATTCGACGGATCGAGCGCGACGTCGATGCCGCCCGCCTCGTCCTTCGAGAGCACTTTCTCGAACGTCGCCCCGCCGTCGATCGAGCGATAGATGCCGCGCTCCGCGTTCGGTCCGTATGGATGCCCGAGGACGGCGACGAAGAGGCGATTCGGATCGCGGGGGTCGACGGCGATCATCGGGATCTGCTGGCCGTCGCGTAATCCGAGGTGCGTCCAGGTTTTGCCGGCGTCGGTGGACTTGTACATGCCGTCGCCGGTGGAGAGGTCGGGACGCTGCAGACCTTCGCCGCTGCCGACATAGATGATGTTGGGATCGGAGGGCGCGATGCCGATCGCGCCGATGGAGCCCGAGGGTTGCTCGTCGAAGATCGGACTCCAGATGCGGCCGTAGTCGGTCGTCTTCCAGACGCCGCCGTTGTTGACGCCGATGTAGAAAACGCCCGGCTGCTGCGGGACGCCGACCGCCGCGACGGTGCGTCCGCCGCGGAACGGCCCGATCATCCGCCAGCGCATTTCGGTGTAGCGGGACGGGTCGACCTGGGCGGCGAGAGTGGTGGTGAGGAAGAGCGCGATCGCGAGGAACATGCGGCGTGCGTTCATGGGGGAGACGCTAGCACACGGTACACTCCGCACCCATGTCCGAAGTCAAAGAGCGCGCGCCCGCCTACTCCTGGTACGCGCTCGCCGTCCTCACCGCGGTCTACGTCCTCAACTTTCTCGATCGCACGCTGATCTACATCCTCTTCACGCCGATCAAGAAGGAGATGGCGTTCAGCGATCTGCAGCTGGCGCTGCTCGGCACCACATCCTTCGTCATCTTCTACACGCTCCTCGGCGTGCCGTTCGGAAGGATCGCGGACCGCACGTCGCGCAAGATCATGATCGGCGCGGGGCTGGCGCTCTGGAGTCTCTTCTCCGGACTCACCGGCTTCGCGACGAGCTTCTGGTCGCTCTTTCTCTGCCGCGTGATGGTCGGCGTCGGCGAAGCGACCCTCGGACCCGCGGCGCTTTCATTACTCAGCGATTACTTCCCGTCGCGCATGCGTGCGACGGCGCAGTCGATCTACGCCTCGGGCATCGCGTTCGGCGGCGGCCTCGCGTTTTTCCTCGGCGGCTGGATCGGCCAGACCTATGGCTGGCGCTGGGCGTTCTACCTCCTCGGATTTCCGGGACTGGCGCTCGCGATGCTCGTCTTCACCCTGCGCGAGCAGCCGCGCGGCAAAACGGAGTCGGCGACCGCGCAACGCAGCGACGACTCGTCCGTCCTCTTCAAGTCGAAAGCGTTCCTCTACCTCTGCATCGGCTACGCGCTCCTCGGCCTCGCGTCGAACAACCTCGGCATCTGGGGCACGGCGTTCTTCGTCCGCGTACACAAGTTCAGTCTGATGACCGTCGGCACCGCGGCCGGCCTGATCTCGATCGTCGTCGGAGTCCCGGCGATGGTCCTAGGCGGCTACTTCTCCGACCGCGTGAAGCGGATGTTCGGCGGCGGCCGCATGGCGTTCACCGCGTCTGTGGCCATCGCGTCGGTCCCGCTCTGGATCGCGCTGCTGTTCACGAACAACGTCCCGATGCTCGTCGGCGTGAACGTTCTGCTCTATGCCCTGGCGATCATGTGGGTCGGCCCCGCCACCGCCGACGTCACCGAGATCGCCGGCCCCAATCTGCGCGGCCTCGCCATCGGCATCTTCTTCTCGACCGTGAACATCGTCGCCTACGGCCTCGGCTCGCCGCTCATCGGCAAGATCAGCGACATCCTCGGCGTAACGACGGACCCGCAGCAGATGCGCTATTCGCTGCTGGTCTGCCCGGTCGCGTGCGCGCTGGGGGCGGTGATGTTGTGGCTGGGGAGCCGGGCGCGCCGTTCAGAGCGGGAGCTTGTTGATGAAGTCCTGGGTGAACGTCGTTGAGATGCCGTCCCGCGTTTCCAGCGGATCGGCGGTAATCACGATGATGCCCATCTCGACCGCCTGGAGCCGCAGAGAGACACTCGCGTGCGTCACCTCGGTCGACTTCAACTCCAGATGCTCCATCGTCGCCGGCGTGAAGCCCTCGAGCGTCACCTCGACGCGATAGAGCCCGTCATTCAACCATCCGATGTTGAAGGCACCGTTCACGTCGGTGACCGCCGTGAGCTCCCGCTTCGTCGTTTCGTCCTGCACAGTGACGGTGACTCCGGGGAGCGGGATGCCGGACCGATCGCGAACCACGCCGTCGAATCGCGCCAGCCGTTGAGCGGTGATCTGTTCGATCCGGAGCGTGACATCCGATCCGCGGCTCCTGAATCGCGGTTTCTCGCAACTCCGCCCGCCCAACGCGAACGCGGGGAGGCTGACCAGCGCCGCGATCAATGCAGCCGCGACGCGCGACGCCCGCCGCCGCAGAGCGCGAAGTCCGGTCGGGCAATCGCGCGTGAGGAGCGTGCCGTCGGCGCGCCGATAGAGCCGTCCACAGAGGCGTCCTTCCGTCCGCATGAGCAGCTCCCGTACTTCGTCGCGCGTCATCTCTGAAACGTTGTAGACGTTGAGGCTGCAGAGCGAGCAGTGGCGCACGCGCTCATCGCCGGCCATCGCATTCCAGGAGACCTCGCACGGTGCCGCGACGCGGAGATTCGTCAGCGGATCATCGACCTTCGCCATGCATTCGAGTGTAGATCGCGAGGAGCGGGTCGGCTGTCAACGCCGGGGAAACTTGCGCCGGATCAACCGATCTCGCCGAATCGGCCGCTCTGGTAGTCGATCATCGCCTGCCGGATCTCACCGGGAGTGTTCATCACGAAGGGACCGTAGCGAGCGACCGGTTCATTGAGCGGGATGCCGGCGATGAGCAGGAGCTCCGCTCCGTTCGCCGAGGCGATCGAGACCTCGTCACCGTCGCGATCGAAGAGGACCATGTCGTTCTCCCGCGCGATGCGATCGCCGAACGCCGCCTCGCCGCCGATGACGAACGCGAACGCGTTGTAGGTCGCGGGAATCGATTGCGTGAAGCGTGCGCCGGCTGCGAGACGCACGTGCAGATAGATGATCGGGGTGCGCGTGTCGATCGTTGCGCGGGTGCCGAGGGACTCGCCGGCGATCACCGTCACGGTCACGTTGCGATCCGCGCTCGTTGCAGTCGGGATCTCCGCGGCGCGCAGCTCCTGATAGCGCGGCTTCATCATCTTGTCGCGCCGCGGAAGATTGACCCACAGTTGAAATCCGTGCATCCGCCCGCCATCGCGGCGGATCTCCTCGGAAGGCATTTCGGAATGGACGACGCCCGAGCCGGCGGTCATCCACTGCACGTCGCCGGCGCCGATGCGGCCGTGATTGCCTTGCGAGTCGCCATGCTCGATCGCTCCCTCGAGCACGTACGTGACCGTCTCGAAGCCGCGGTGCGGATGATCGGGCGCCCCTTTCGCGTCACCGGGACCATGGGTCACCGGTCCCATGCGATCGAGAAGAAGAAATGGATCGAGGTGATCGAGCCGCGCCGTGGGGAACGGTCGCGTCACGATCATTCCTTCGCCTTCGAGCTGCGGTGTCGCGTGAATGATGCCGGTAATCGCGCGGATGGTCATGATCACCCCTCACAACAACCACGCATTCCCGAATTCGCAGGCGCTCAGAGCGGGAGTTTGTTGATGAAGTCCTGCGTGAAGGTCGTCGAGATCCCCTCGTTCAGCGCCAGCGGATCCGGCCCGATTGCTCCCACCGTGATCGATTCCGAGGCGTCGAACCGCAAGGAGACGCTCGCGTGCGTCGCTTCGCTCGCCTTCAGCTCCAGATGCTCGAGCCTGGCGGGCTTGAAGCCCTCGAATAACACCTCTACACGATAGAGACCGTCATTCAGCGAGGCGATGCTGAACGCACCATTCGAGTCGGTGATCGCCGTGAACTGGCGCTTCGTCGTTTCGTCCTGCACGACGATGGTGACTCCGGGGAGTAGGCCGCCGGACTGTTCGCGAACCACGCCGTCGAACACGGCCCGCTGCGGAGTGGCGATCCGCTCGACCTGGAGTTTGACCTTCGATCCGCGAGGCCTGAGTCGCGGTTTCTCGCAGGTTTTGCCGCCGAACGCGAAAGCCGGAAGGCTGAACAGCGCCGCGATCACTGCGGCCGCGACCCGCGACGCCCGCCGCCGCAGCGCGCGAAGCCCGGTCGGGCAGTCGCGCGTCAGGACCGTGCCATCGGCGCGCCGATACAGCCGCGCACAGACTCGTCCTTCCGTCCGCGCGAGGAGCTCACGCACTTCGTCGCGCGTCATTTCGGCGAAGTTGTAGACGTTGAGGCTGCAGAGCGTGCAGTGGCGTACCCGGTCGTCGCCGGCCATGGACTCCCAGGAGGCGGTGCACGGTGCGGCGATGCGGAGATTCGGCAGGTGATCCTGAGCGTTCGGCATTGCATGGAGTGTAGCCAGCCGTGAGGTGGTGCGGTGTCAACGGCGGGGAAACTTCCGGATGCGCTACGGCGACGCCTACGCGAGCCACGAATGTGTACACAGTTGTTGACGCAAATGAGCGCGCGCGTCACAATCAACATGTCATGAAGACGACTTCCGTTCGCGAGTTTCGCAATCGCGTCGCTGAGCTCCTCGACAGCGACGAGCCGATTCTCGTCACGCGGCACGGTAAGAATGCGGCCGTGCTCTATCCGCTGCACGACCCCAGCAAGATCCCCATCGAAGTTCGCCGCCGACTCTTTCGCGACATCACTGAGGAAATCGGCAAACAGCTCGACGCCGAAGGCGTAACCGACGAGGACATTGCGCGTGAATTCCGTTCGGCCCGGAAGCGTCGCCGCCGATAGCAACGTGCTCCTTGCGGCCGTCGCGCGACGAGTGGCGTGGCGGGTGTTCGCAGCGGCTGATCTGGTTGTGGTCACTACGGAAGCAACGTTAGCCGAAGTGCATGAGCACGCACCCGTGTTTGCCCGCAGGTACCGGCTCGATCTCGATGTGGTCGAGGAAGCGATCGAGTTGCTTCCTGTCGAGCGCTACTCGGAATCGGATTACGCGTCACATCTCGACGAGGCGCGGCGGTTTCTCGCCTGGCGCGACCCGGACGACATTCATCTCGCCGCGCTCGCACTGAAGCTCGGCGTCCCAATATGGACCAACGATGATGACCTGCGCGAGCTGCCGCTCACGATTTACACCACCGCGGAGCTGGTCAAAATCCTCGGCGTCTGATGTGAAGGCGCGAATGAGCAGACCGCGTGAGCTCGCGCTCGTTGTTTCGTTCTGCACCACGACGATGACTCGGGGAGCGGAATATCAGCCAGATCGCGACCACACCGTCGAACAGCGCCGCCTGCAGAGTGGCGATCCGCTCGAGTCACTCCTGCCGCCCCGCCGGTGCCGTGCGCGCGGTCGCCAGCTCGCGCATCACTTCGCCGATGTCGCCGCCCAGGACCTCGATCAATTCGAGGACGGTCGAGAGGCTGGGAACGTTGCCTCCCTGTTCGACGATGCTCACGTATTGCGGGGTCAGGCCGGAGCGGGTGGCGAGTTTCTGGCGGGTCCAGCCTCGTTCTTCGCGGATTCGGCGGACGATCGCGCCGAAGCGGATCGCGTCCAGGTTGTTCGTGCGCGATCGTGGCATCTTTGAATGATAGATCGAAACCATGGATGAAGAGCGGGCGTGCGGGCATGCGATCGAATCCATGGATGAAGAACGTGCGTCAAGGTGGGCATTGGATCCCGTCGAATGGCGCATGAACAGGACGTCGAGTGGTATTCACTTCATCCAAGGTTGATCTTGATGCGATGCCGACTGGAATTGATGTAGACCATGGATGAAGAACCTGGCCCCCGTAATCGGATTCAGATCATCCATGGATGAATTCCGGAGGATGCCAACGTCGATGAATGCCATTCCGCGACGCATCCACGCCATGGCAGATGGGATTCACTTGATCCATGGTCGCGACCTGCAGCGTCTGTTGAAATAATTTGCCGTCCCTCAACGATTTGCGTACACTCACCGGCCCGGTCTCCGTGCCGGAATTCTTTAACAATCTGCCAGCTCCTTGGACCCTGCGTGAGTCGGGGTCCCGCTAGGCCAGAAGGAGGATTCATGAGGACATACGATGTCCTGTTCATCCTTTCTCCGCAGGTTCCGGAGGAAGAGGCGACCGCGCTCGTCACCGAGTTCAAGCGCGTCGCCGAGTCGCTCGGTGCCACGCTCAAGAACGAAGAAGCGTGGGGCCGCCGGCGGCTCGCTTATCCCATCCACAAGTTCAACGAAGGCATCTACCACCTTCTCGTGTACGAGACGACCGGAGGCCTCTCCGAGCTCGATCGCCGCATGAAGAACTCGGATCGCGTGCTGCGTCACATGATCGTCCGCACGGACGAGGACCTGAAGCGCGCGGACAAGCTCGCCAAGAAGAATCCGAAGAAGGAACGCGTCCGTCCGGCCGCTCCGCAGGCGTACAACAGCACGCCCGCGATGCCCGCCGAGCCCGAGGCCGTTCCGTCCGCCGGCGCCGAAGAAGCGCCGGTGTAGTCGAAAGAAGGAGAACCAACGATGGCTACGACTACCACTGGTGGAAGAAGGCCCGAAGGCGGCCGCGGCGGCTCGTCCGCGGGCGGCCCGGGCGGACAGGGCGGAAAGAAGAAGTTCTTCTACCGCCGCAAGCGCGTCTGCAAGTTCTGCGTCGAGAAGCTCGAGTACATCGACTACAAAGACGTGAAGATGCTGCAGCAGTTCATCCCTGAGCGCGGGAAGATCCTTCCGCGCCGCATCTCCGGCACCTGCGCACTGCATCAGCGCAAGCTGCAGAACGCGATCAAGCGCGCGCGCATCGCCGCGCTCCTTCCGTTCGCCACCGACTGATTCAACCCATGACCGAGATGCCGCTGCAGAGCGATTCGCTGGAGATGCCGGGCCGCCCCTTCGGGCAGATGGCCCGGAGTGTCTTCGGCTACGTGCTGCTGATGGCATTGACGTTTTTCCCGCCGATGTTCGTCTTCCTTCCGGCCGCGGTGTTTCATTGCGGAATCCGGAACGGACGTCGCGCGACCTGGCTCGCCCTGGCCCTCGGTGCCACGATCGGCATCGGTCTGGCCGCGGTGACGGTGGCGCATCAACCGGGCGTCACCGCCTTCGAGCTCCGGCTGGCGTATGCATCACTCGCGGGAGAGCTGTTCACGCTCGCCCTGCCGGCGATGCTCGTCCTGCCGTTGCTGGAGCGGAACGCGTCGTTCGGAAACGTGCTGATGGCGTCGCTGCTGGTGGCGTTGCCGGGCTTTGCCGCGACCGAGATGGGAACGCGGACATGGCTCGGCGGCTCGCACCTCGCGGATCAGACGGCGCAATGGCAGCAGAGCACCGCGGCCGTCATCGCCGGCTATCAGCGCACTCCGGGCATGCCGCCGGATGCGATCGAAGCGGTGCGCAAGGTGTTCGCGGCGGTCACGAATTTCCTGCCGGCCATGTCGGTCAGCGGGGTGATCGTCTGCTTCATGCTCAGCATCCTGATGTTCGGCCGGCTCCGCGCGTGGCGCGAATTCGTGCGCACGCGCGAGGTATCGGAATCGGCGGGCACCTATCTGTTTCGCAACTTCTCGCTCCCCGAATGGCTGCTGTTCGCGTTCGTCATCAGCGGACTCGCGCCGCTGGCCACGGGGCTGCTGCAGAAGGTTGCATCCAACGTCCTGGTGGTGGTGCTGTTCCTCTATCTCCTGCAGGGGCTGGCGATTTTCCGCTCGCTGCTGGCGGCGATCGGGATCAACGGAATGGGACTGCTGTTCGCGTTCCTCCTCCTCGGATTCCTGACCTTCACCGCCGGCGTCGCGCCGATCCTGCTCACCATCGCCGGACTGTTCGACTCATTTTTTGATTTCAGAAAGTTCAGACGAAAGGATGACTCCAATGAAAGTCATACTGACTGACGAGATCCGCGGCCTCGGGACGCGCGGCGACGTCGTCACGGTCAAGGACGGGTATGCGCGCAACTACCTGATCCCGAAGAATCTCGCGCGCGAGGCAACCGCAGGCAATCTCAAGTCCATCGAGCAGGAGCGCAAGAAGTGGGCGCTCCTGGCGCAGCAGGAGAAGGACGTGGCGCAGAAGGCCGCGTCGAGCGTGCAGGGCGTGAAGGTGACGATCGCCAAGCGCGTCGGCGAGCACGGCAACCTGTTCGGATCGGTGACGGCGAACGACATCGCCGACGCACTGGTGGCGAAGGGGATCGAGGTGGACAAGCGCCGCATCGAGCTGGCGCATCCGATCAAGACCCTCGGCACGCACGACGTCGACGTCCGGCTGCACCGCGAGGTCTCCGCGCACATCCAGGTAGAGGTCGTTCCGATCGGCACCGAGTCGGTCGAATCGGCTCCTGCCGCGACGGAAGCCTCTTCGCAGGCGTAATCTCCATTCGATGAGCGACGAGCAATTCGTCGACACCCCTCCGGCGGGAGCGGCGGCGTGGCGCGATGTCTGGCGCGACGACCGTCGCTACCGCCCCGGGAGGAGCTGGCAGGCCTGGCTCCTCCGTCTCTTCCGCCGCGTCACCGGTCCCGACAACGACCGCCAGCGCGATTTCAATCTCGCTCTTCTCGATGTCGTCGACGATCTCCGCCGCGAGATCGAAGAGGTGCGCCGCGGCGCCCGCGCCGACGTCGATTCGCTGCAGCACGACGTGCGCAGCGGCGATGACGCGCTGACCGCGGAGATCGGCAAGACGCGCGCGGTGATCCCGGTCGCGGCGATGCGCAACGACGCGTTGCTCGCGGCGCTCGATCAGAAGATCGAGACGCTCGCCGTGCGCATTCGCGATCTCACGAATCCGGCTGTTGCCACTCCCGATTTCGTCTATCGCCGCATCGAAGACTCACTCCGCGGCAGCGAGCACGAGGTGCGCGAGTCGGTTGCGCATTACGCGCACCTGGCGCGCGAGCACGCGCCGCTCATCGACGTCGGATGCGGACGCGGTGAGTTGCTGTCGCTCTGTCCCGGCGCGCGCGGCTTCGATACGAACGAGCGGTCGGTTGCCGACCTCAAGGCTCGCGGCTTCGACGTCACGCTCGCCGGCGTGCCGGAGTGCTTCGCGTCGATTGCCGATGCGTCGATCGGTTCGGTCGCCGCGCTGCACGTCGTCGAGCATCTGCCGGTCGAGCTGCTCTTCGCGTTCTTCCGCGAATCGGCGCGCGTGTTGCGCGACGGCGGGCTGCTGATGATCGAGACGCCGAACGCGGAGTCGCTGCTGATGAGCGCCTCGGAGTTCTGGCGCGATCCGACGCATCTGGCGCCGCGTCATCCGGCCGCGCTGGTGCTGCTCGCGCGCGAGCACGGCTTCGTCATCGATGAAGCGCGCGCGGTGCATCCGTTCCCCGACGGGACGCGCATCGCGATCCTGGAGAGCGATCCGCCCGAGTTGCAGCGCGTGATCCACGCGGTCAACGAGCGGCTCTTCGCGCCGCAGGATTTACGCCTGATTGGGCGGCGGCAGCGGTGAATCGTCGTACGGCTGCACGTCGATGATCTGACGGGTGGGCGGTGGCGGCGGGAGGCGGTGGGGGAGCACCAGTCCGAGCAGCAGTCCTGAAAGCAGGCCCGCGACGTGCGCGGTGTTGTCGATGAACGCGAAGCTGGCGCCCGCGGCGAGGTTCAACAGACCCCAGAAGACGAGTTGGCGGGTGAGGCCGCGGGTCCACGGCTCGTGACGCCATTGCGAGCGGCGGATGGAGAAGATGAAGGCGCCGAGGATGCCGAAGATCGCGCCGCTCGCACCGACCGACGCGCCGCCGACCGCGAGATTCATCGCGCTGGCGACCGACGCGCAAAGTCCGGTGACGAAGTAGATGACCAGGAAGCGCACCTTGCCGAACATCGCCTCGTAGAGCGATCCGAGTTGATAGAGCGCCCACGAGTTGACCAGCCAGTGCACCCAGCCGCCGTGGAGGAACATCGCCGCGAGCAGGCGCCAGTACTCGTGATTGGCGATCGTCCCGTGGATGATCGCCCCCATGCCGACGAGGACGTCGTTGTCCTTCATCGCTCCGCGGAAGACCTCGGCGAGGAAGACGATGGTGATGATGGCCAGGATCGCTGTCGTGACCGGTGAATCCTTCAGTCGGGGCATTACCTCTCCAGCAGCGCCGAGACGCGCCGCATGAGCAGGTGCGCGAGTCGCGGGAAGATCTCTTTCATTCGCATGTACAGTGCCGCGGCCGGCGGCAGTATGCGCCGGTACTTTCCATCCTCGGCGGTGCGGCAGATCACACGTGCGACCCGCTCCGCGCTGACGCCGAGGATCAGGCGCGAGGCGCCCGGCATCTTGCCACGTTCGGCGTTCACGAAGAACTCCGTCTCCGTCGTGCCGGGACAGACCATCGCCACGCGCACGCCTCGCCCGAGGACTTCGTCGCGCAGCGCCTCGGTGAAGCCGATGAGCGCGAACTTCGTCGCGCAGTAGCCCCCCATCCGGGCGTAGCCCATGATGCCGGCGATGGAGGCGACGTTCACGATCGTCCCTTCGCCACGGGCGAGCATCTGCGCCAGCACTGCCTGCGTGCACCAGACGGCGCCGAAGTAGTTCGTCCGCATCATCGCCTCGAGCTCGCCGGGCTTCGCGGTCTCGATCGGGTCGAAGACGGCGAAGCCGGCGTTGTTGATCAGGACGTCGACACGACCGGCTGTTTCGATCAGCCGTTTGCAGGCATCGCGATCACTGACGTCGGTGACGACGGGGGTGGCAGAAACGCCGTGCGCGCGGCAGAGTGCGGCGACCGAATCGAGCTCGCCGGAGCGGCGGGCGGCGAGAAACAGCGTCGCACCGCGCCTGGCCAGCTCGATGGCCACGGCCCGTCCGATGCCGCTCGAAGCGCCCGTCACGACGACCGTTTTTCCGTTCAACTTCATGCGTTTACAAGGTGTAACCAGTGGCAGGTTTATAGCATTGACTTGCTGAATCAGCGGCACCTATACTCGGCCCGACCTCGAGTTCATCCTATCTGCCGAGCACGGTCGCGTTGTGCGCAATCCTCAGGAGGCCGTCATGCCGTTCGAAGAAGTCAAAAAAATCTGGATGAATGGACGGCTCGTCGACTTCGCCGACGCCAAGATCCATGTATTGACCCACGCCGTCCACTACGGGTCGGGTCTCTTCGAGGGCATCCGTTGCTACAACACGGCCAACCAGGGTCCGGCCATCTTCCGCCTGGATGAGCACATCCGCCGGCTTTACGACTCCTGCAAGATCTATCGCATGGAGATTCCGTATTCGTTCGACGAATTCAAGCAGGCCTGCACCGATACCGTGGCGTCCAACGACTTCGACGATTGCTATCTCCGGCCCCTCGTCTATCGGGGCTTCCACTCCCTCGGCGTTTTCCCCGGCTCCTGCCCCGTCGACGTCGTCGTCGCCGCCTGGAAGTGGGGCAAGTACCTCGGACCGGAGGCGATCGAGCAGGGCGTCGACGTCCGCGTCTCGTCCTGGAACCGCATGGCTCCGAACACCTTCCCCGCGCTGGCCAAGGCGACCGGCAACTACATGAACTCGATCCTCATCCGCCAGGAAGCGGCGATGGACGGCTACGCCGAAGGCATCGCCCTCGACGTCAACGGTTACGTCAGCGAAGGCTCGGGCGAGAACATCTTCGTCGTCCGCGACGGCCGGATCGGAACGCCTCCGCTCGGCGCGTCGGTCCTCGCCGGCATCACACGCTCCAGTGTCATGCGCATCGCCCGCGACCTCGGATTCGAAGTCGTCGAGACGCTCATCCCGCGCGAATCGCTCTACATCGCGGACGAAGTCTTCTTCACCGGCACGGCCGCCGAGGTCACCCCCATCCGCAGCATCGACCGCATCAAGGTCGGCAGCGGCAAGCGTGGGCCGGTGACGGAGCGGATCCAGAAGGAGTTCTTCGACTACATCAACGGCGCCATCCCCGACCGCTATGGATGGTTCACCCCGGTGTACGCCGAGCGCTCCGTCGCGACACCGAAGCCGGCACTCGTGGCGGGCTAACAGCCAGCTTCACAACCGTTTGTCCTCCTTCATCGAGTAGTACTTGCTCGTGCCGACGATCATGTGATCGACGAGCTCGATGTCCATCAGCTCGAGCGCGTCGCGCAGCTTCCTCGTGAAGCTCGAGTCGTACGCGGACGGCGCCGGATTGCCGGACGGATGGTTGTGATACAGCACGACTCCGGCGGCGTTGCTCAATACCGCGAAGCGGACGATCTCCCGCGGTGAAACGAGCGCGTTGTTGATCGTTCCGACGAAGATCGTCTGCTGTTTGAGAATGACGTCATGCGAGTCGAGCAGCGCCGCGCCGACGTGCTCCTGGTGGAACTGATGCGTCTTGATCAGCTGCTCCGCGAAGACTTTCGGCACGTACTTGACGGCGGGGCTGCCGCGCTCCGTGCGGCGCGATAGCTCGAATGCGGCGGCGATGCGCGTCGCCTTCGCCGTCCCCACCCCGGGCACGCGTGCGAGCTCGGTGACGTCGCGCCGGCCGAGCCGACAAATGCCGTCGTCGAGGAGCTCTCGCGCGACCTGCATGGCGCTTCTCCCCCGTGTGCCGGTGCCGATCAGCAGCGCGAGCACCGCGACATCGGAGAGAGTTCGCGTGCCGTGGGCCAGCAATCGTTCGCGCGGGCGTTCGTCGGATGGCATGTCGGCGATGAGAGTGGTGGTGATCATTCGTCCTCCAGAATCGCGTCGACGATCGGCGGCGTGGCGGCGGCCGCCGTCATCGGAATCGCGAAGGTGCAGGCGGAGCTGACGCCGCTCGCCTGCGGATTGATCTCGATGGAAAGCCCGTCATGCAACGACACCAGGCCGGCGGCGGGATAGACGACGCCGGAGGTACCGATGACGAGGAGCAGATCGGCATTGCGGATCGCTTCGGACGCGCGCTCGAGGGCATCGGCCGGCAGCATCTCGCCGAACCAGACGACGTCGGGACGCATGTGCGCGCCGGACGGCCGCTCCCGAAAGATGTTGCCGTGCAGCTCGATGACGTTGCGCGAGCCGGCGCGGGCGTGGAGGCCGTCGACGTTCTGCGTGACGACGACGGCATCGGCCATCCGCGCGATCGCCTGATGCGCGGCGTTCGGCTCCGCCGCGCGAATCAGACCGCGCCGCCACTCGTACCACTCGAGGACGAGCTGCGGATCGCGCGCGAATGCGGCGGGCGTCGCCAGGTCCTCCGCCCGGAAGTTGCGCCATAAACCACCGGCGCCGCGGAAGGTCGGGATTCCGCTCTCGGCCGAGACGCCCGCGCCGGTGAAGAAGACGACGTTGCGCGGCTTCGTGCAGCGGATCGCTTCGAGTGCCTGGTCCAGAAACGACATCGCGCCGAGCTTACGCCCGGCGCGAGGGAGGGATGCAAAGTCTACTTGCTGTAGCTAGACGTTCGGGATGTTCTTCTCGTTGATCTGGATGAACGCGTCTTTGCGCAGGCGCTCGATATACGCCTTGTAGTCTCGCTGGAAGGCGTCGTCGCTGGCGTCCTTGCGGATCTTTTCTTTCAGCGACTCGAAGGCCGGGACTTCGGACGGGAGGCGCGTCTCGACTTTGAGGATGTGCCAGCCCGACTTCGTCGACAGCGGTCCGATGACGGTTCCGGCGGGGCTGTTGAAGACCGCCTTGTCGAGGTCGGGCAGCAGCTCGCCGCGCGCGACGTCGCCGAGGTCTCCACCTTTGTCTTTGGACCCGGACTCGGAGAAGGTCTGGGCGAGCTTGGCGAAATCGGCGTTGGCGCGCGCCTGATTCGCGACGTCGGTCGCCTTCTGGCTCGCCTTCTCGACGGCGGCCGGATTCTCGGGACGGAGGATGACGATCTCGCGCAGGTGTGCGCGCTCGGGAAGGCGATAGCGGTCCTTCTCGCGGTCGTAACGCTCGCGGAGCTCGCGGTCGGTGAGCTCATCGCGGCTGCGCAGCTCACGGCCGAAGACCTTGTTGCTGATCAGCGTGTCGCGAAGGCGCGCTTCCATGTCGGCGCGGGTGAGGCCGGACTTCTGCAGCGACTCGTCGAACTGCTGATCGGTCTGGATGCCGTACTGCTCTTTCAGACGGCCGGTCGCTTCCCTGATCTCGGCCTCCGTGACGCTCACGCCGATGCGGTCCGCGCGATCCTTGATCAGCAGCTCGCTGATCAATTCGTCGGTCAGCACCTTGCGGAGCTCCGCTTTCTTCGCGGCTGCCTGATCGGGCGTGCTGGTCTGCTCGATCTCGTTGTAGCCGTCGCGGAGGCGCTTGGCGTACTGCGTGGAGGTGATGATGCGGTCGCCGACACGGAGGACGATCGCTTCGACCACCTGGGCGGCGGAGAGGCTCGTCGCGGCGAGCGTAAGTGTGAGTGCGAGAAGGAGTTTCTTCATAGCGTTTCCGTTGTAGGACGGGTCTTCAGCAGAACAAGTTCGGGTCTCTTTTATTCGTTATCGGATTTCGGCAGGGTGCCGGCGTAGGGGAAGGGGAGCCGCTTGGTCAGCACGGCGATCTGCATGTCGGAGCGGCTCTTCGCGATCAGCTGAGCCATGCGCGTGCGGATCGCCTCTTCGCGCAGCTTTTCGCGGATGACGGGCGCGGCCGTCTGCAGGTCGATCGTGCCGGGCGGGCGGCGGTCATCGACCTTGAAGATGTGGAAGGAGTTGTCGGTCTGGATGACTCCGCTGACGTGGCCGGGCTGCAGACCGAAGATCTCGTCCTCGAATCGTTTCGGCAGCTCCCCGCGGCTGACGTAGCCGATGTCGCCGCCTTTCTTTGCGTTCGGCGCGAGCGAGTGCTCCGCGGATAGCTCCTCGAAGCTCGCCCCCGACTTCAGCTTCGACGCGATGTCATTTGCCAGCGACTCGTCGTGCACCAGGATCTGCCGCACGTGCACTTCCTCGCCGCTCTTGAACTCGGCCGGATTGGCGTCGTAATACGCACGAAGGTCGTCGTCCGACGGCTGCGCCACTTCGGTTGAGATATCGCTGATCAGCTTCATCCGCCGCATCTCGTCGCGCTTCTCGATGACCGTTGCGCCGGCGTCGGTGCGGACCGCGGCCGCGATCTTCTCCGCCGGAATCTCGACGCCATGCGAGCCGGCGTACTCGGAGAGCAGCACTTCCTCGATGTACTGATCGAGCAGCGCGCTCGCCACTTCCGGCGTGACCTGGGCGAGGTCGGTGCCGCTGTTGCGCTCCATGTAGCGCTTGAAGTCGGAGAGGGTGAGCATCCGGTCGCCGATGCGCGCCACGACATCGGGCGGCGTCGACGGCTTGCGATGACACGCCGCCGACGCCGCAAACACAATGAATAGAAGGATGAAGGAGCGACGCATGAAGGGCCCGAGGCGGCGCGAAGTGTAACGTAACCAGTGCTTCGCGCCAAAAGATCAATGAGACGACAGACGTGCCCGAGGCTTGGCCCTTAACGCAGCCGGCCGTGCCGGCGCAATTCGTACCGGATCACCCGCTCTCCTTCGCCCGGTCCGACGAACCGGAACCCGTTCTTCTGCATCACTCCGAGGGACGCGACGAGCTCCGGATACGTCTCCGCGATGATCCGCTCGACCTCCTCATGCTCGAAGGCCTGCGCGATGAGCGCCGCCGTCGCCTCGGATGCATATCCGCGGCGCCGGAACTGCGGCAGAACGGAATAGCCGATCGTCCAGGCGCCATCCTTCACCGCGCCGCCGCCGCCGAAGCCGACCAGCGTGTTCGATTCGCGTTCGATGTAATAACGAAGCAGCCACGGCTCCGCCGCGGGATCGTGATCGAGCATCTTGCGGCACCAGACGAGACATTCGTCGTCGTAGTTCTCGACCGGCCAGTTGTCGGGAATGTTCACGCCGAGCGCGCGCGCCAGCGCCGCCGCGTCGTCGAAGGGAAGGTTGTAGATCTCACGACTGCCCGCGCGCAGCTCGAGCCGCGCCGTGTAGATAGACGGGGACTGCATTTTCGGTTTTCTCCTGTGCAGATGGTGGGCTGGAGAGTGGAGAACCGTTAAGCAAGCATAGGCAGTGCGGCGATTTTACACCGCGATCCGCTGCAGCAGCCCCTCGATCGCGTCGATCACGTCGGTCCCCTGCGCCTTCAACGGGAACGACAGCACGCCGTTCGGCGAGAACTTGACCTGCGGATCTTCGTGCATGAGCTCGAGCAGCTTGTTCGGATCGACCTTCGCCGTCTGCGTCAGCTTCATCACGCCGCGCGCCCCCTCGCGCACGATCGAAACGACGCCGATTCTCTGCGCGAACTGCTTCACCTTCACGAAGTGGAGGAGATTCTCGACGTTCGGCGGCACGGCGCCGAAGCGGTCGCGCAGCTCGTTCCGGATGTCGTCGATGCGCTGCTCGGTCTGCGCGGAGGCGATCTTCTTGTAGAACGTCATGCGCAGATTCTCTTCGCCGACGTAGTCCTTCGGGATGTAGATATCGACGCCGAGGTTCATCGACGTCTCCACCGCCTCCTCGATCCGCTCGCCCTTCATCTCGCGGATCGTTTCCTCGAGCAGCTTCGTGTACATCTCGAAGCCGACCGCGGCGATCTCACCCGACTGCTCGCCGCCGAGGATGTTGCCGGCGCCGCGGATCTCGAGGTCCTTCGCCGCGATGCGGAAGCCGGCGCCGAGGTCGGAGAACTCCTGGATCGCGGAGAGGCGCTTGCGGGCGTCGGACGACAGCACGCGATCGCTCGGCACGAGGAGGTAGCAGAACGCGAGGCGGTCGCTGCGGCCGACGCGTCCACGTAGCTGGTAGAGCTGCGACAGTCCGAACCGCTCGGCGTGATTGATGAGGATCGTGTTGCAGGCCGGGATGTCGATGCCGTTCTCGATGATCGTCGTGGCGATGAGGACGTCGTACTCGCGATTGATGAACGCCAGCATCGCGCGCTCCAGCTCCCGCTCCTCCATTTGTCCATGTCCGACGATCACGCGCAGTCCCGGCAGCAGCTTCTCCAGATACTCCTTCATCGCGTAGATCGACTCGACGCGGTTGTGGACGAAGAAGACCTGTCCGCCGCGATCGATCTCGAACGCGATCGCGTCGCGGATGAACTCGTCGTTGAACGGCACGAGCGCGGTCTGAATCGCCAGGCGGTCCTTCGGCGGCGTCTCGATGACCGAGATGTCGCGGATGCCGACCATCGACATGTGCAGTGTGCGCGGGATCGGCGTGGCGGACATCGCCAGCACGTCGACCGCCTTCTTCATCTGCTTCAGGCGCTCTTTCTGCGCCACGCCGAAGCGCTGCTCCTCGTCGATGACGATCAGCCCGAGGTCCTTGAAGTTGATGTCTTTCGAAAGGACGCGGTGCGTGCCGATGATCACGTCGATCTCGCCCGACTCCAGCTTCTTGACGATGTCCTTCTGGTCTTTCGCCGAGTAGTAGCGCGTGAGCAGCTCGATGGTCACGGGGAAGCTGGCGAAGCGGCGCAGGAACGTGCGGTGATGCTGGAATGCGAGGACGGTCGTCGGCGCGAGCACCGCGACCTGCTTCCCATCCATCACCGACTTGAACGCGGCGCGCATCGCGACCTCGGTCTTGCCGTAGCCGACGTCGCCGCAGAGCAGGCGATCCATCGGCTTGCGCGACTCCATGTCGGCCTTCACGTCCTCGATCGCCGCTTCCTGATCCTCGGTCTCGTCGAACTCGAACGCCTCCTCGAATTCGAACTGCCACGGCGAGTCCTTGGAGAACGAGTGGCCATGCACCATCTGCCGCGTGGCGTAGAGCTTGAGCAGCTCGTCCGCCATGTCGCGCATCGCCTTCTTGACCGAGGCCTTCTTGCGCGCCCAGGTGGTACCGCCGAGCTTGTCGAGCTGCGGTTGCGCCTCATCGCCGCCGGAGTACTTCTGAATCAGGTTCAGGTTCTCCATCGGCATCAGCAGCTTGCCGGCGGCGCTGTACTCGATCTCCATCACCTCGCGCTCGGTCTCGCCGAACGGGATGCGCTGCAGGCCGCGGAAGCGGCCGACGCCGTGGTCGACATGCACGATGTAGTCGCCGACTTTCAGGTCGCGCAGGTCGGTGATGAACGCGTCCGCGGCGCGGCGCTTGCCGCCGATGCGCGTCGACGTCGGCGGCTCGAAGAGGTCCCATTCGCTGTACGCGGTGATGCCGATGTCGTCGAACGCGAAGCCGCGCGCCATCGCCCCTTCGGTGATGGTGAGCGTCCCGGCGAGGACGTCGAACTCCTTGAGCAGACGCTCGACCTTCTCCGCGCCTCCCTTCGTCGCGGCGAAGAAAAAGAGCCGGTGCCCGCTCTTCGCGACGTCGCCGGCGAACTCCGGCAGGCGGTTCGTGTAGCGCATCGTCTGCGGCGCGTGGAGGCGGAGCTCGACGAACTCCTTCGACGCGATGTGCACTTCGCCCATGGCCAGATTCGCGCGCGACAGAAACGTGAGGACGTCCGGCCCCGCCGCCACCACGCGCTCCGGCGCATAGACCGCGCGCCCTTTCTCCGCGGCTGCGTCGTACTCGCTGCGCAGGAGTGATTCGTACTTCGCGACGGTCGTGATGATCTGGTCAGGCTCGATCAGCGCGAGCGACCAGTCGTCGCCGGAAAGGTAATCGGCGAACGTGACCGCGTCGCTGACGACCGGCAGGTAATGCTCGATGCCGGGGAACGTGCCGTTCTCCGCGAGCCGCTCGATCTTGTCCGCGACGTCGCGCTTGAAGAGCGGATCCATGAAATCGAGCGACAGCCGTCGCGACAGCGCGCTGCGCGTCTCGCGCGTGTTCGCGAACTGCGTCATCGGCAGCACCGTGATCGCGCCCGCCGCCTCCTCGGAGCGCTGCGTCTCGACGTCGAACCAGCGCAGCGTGTCGATCGTGTCGCCGAACAGCTCCACGCGCACCGGCTTCGCCGTGTTCGGCGGAAAGAGATCGAGGATGCCGCCGCGAAACGCGAACTCGCCCGACTCGCCGACGAGATCGGTGCGCACGAATCCGTTCTCGACGAGCGACTGCAACAGCGCACGCATGTCGAGCTCGTCGCCTTCGTTCAGATGCATCGTGCGTGAGCGGAACGCGTCGGCGCGCGGGAGCCGCGAGAAGAGCGCGCGCACCGGGACGATGAGGATGTCGGCGTGTTGATCGGTCAGCGCGCCGAGGGCGCGGATCTCCTCGCGTGCGACGCCGAGGGAAGGGACGACATCCTGGTACGGCGAGAGGGAGGGGGAGGGGTAGGTGAGGACGCAGCGCGGATCGCGATGAAAGAGGCGGAGCGCTGATTCGAAGTCGTCGATCGCGGCGTCGGCGGGGACGATCACCGCGATCCGCTTGCGGAGCCGCTCCTGCAGCGACGCGAGGATCAGCGCGCGTGCTTCGACCGACGCGCCGGTGAGCTCGACGCGGTCGGTGGAGAGGCGCTGGAAAAAAGGAGCCTTCGCGACGAGGGAGCGGAGATCGGCGATCAGGGATTCGTTGCGATGCACGCGGTTTTCAGTTTATCCCGAGCAACGCGAGGGATCAGTGGAGCCCGCGCGCGAATCGCGCGATCATCGCGGTCGCTCCGCTGATCCCTCGCTGCGCTCGGGATGAACTTGGGGTCTACGGCGCGAAATACCCGCGAATCGTTCTCGCCGTCAGGTTGCGCGAGCTCAGCACCACCCGCACCTTCCGCCATGCGTTCGGCCGCTTGTAGTCGGTGATCTGGTAGCGGATCGCGAACTGGGCGCGCAGGTCGCGCTCGATCGCCGCGTACTTTGCCTGCAGGTTGTGCTGCTCGGCGTTGGCCGTGACGATGAAGCCGCCGGTCTGTCCGGCGAGGTAGTTCAGCCGATCGAGCTCGTTCTGCTCCGTCGGCTCGCCGGTCTCGTACGCGATGAAATAGATCGGAACCCCGGCCTCGGTGGCCATGCGATCGAGCTCGTCGAACGACGCCATCGACGACGTGTCGCCGCCGTCCGTCAGCACGACGACCGCGCGGCGGTTCTTCTCGTTCTTCAGATCGCGGATCGCCGCGGAGATCGCGTCGTACAGCGCGGTGCGTCCGCCCGCCTGCAAGCCGGCCATCGCCTTGATCACCAACGCCTTGTCGGTCGTCAGCTCCTGCGCCCGGCGCGGTACGTCGCGAATCGCGTACACGGCGCAGCGATCGCCCGGCTTGAGCGTCCGCTCCACGAAACTCTGCGCCGCCTTCGTCACGTGCTCGAGCTCGTACGTCATGCTCGCCGACGAGTCGACCAGCAGCGCGATCGAGATCGGCTGATCGAATGCTTTTCCGAACTCGAGGATCTTCCCCTCGGCTCCGTTGTCCATCACCTTGAACAGATCGCGCGACACGTCGTCGCGCGTCTGACCGTTTCCGTCGACCACGCTGACGAAAATCGGTACGGTGCGCACTTCGACTGATTCGACGTGCACGTCGCCCGTCGTCGACCAGAAGTCGGCCACTTCCTCGCCCGACTTCGCCTTCGCCGTCACCTGCACGAAGCCCGCTTCTACCGCGGATTGCGGCACCGTGAAGCGATACGGCTCGGACGTCGCCTCGGCCACTTCCTTGCCGGCGTCCCACAGCGCGACGGAGACGATCGGATCGTCCTCGGGAGCAGTGGTCTTTGCCTCGAAGAGGCGATTGTTCAGATCGACCGGGACGACTTTCACGGTCAGCGGCTGATGTCCGCGATTGACCGTCTCGTGCCACTGGATCTTCTTCGTGCCGCTCCAGACGGTGACGCCGATCCTGTGCTCGATCGGGACCGTTCCGAAATCAACCGGCACTTTGTAAGGGGAGTGGAGGTTCTCGGCGATCTTTTCGCCGTCGAGGACAAGCGTGACGCGAGCGTCATCGAATCCCGGCGCGACCGTCAGCTCGATGATGCCCCTGAGCTCGCCACGATCCGGTTGCGTATCGCGGCTCAAGACGATTTGCTGATTTGCGTGCAGTGAAAGGGCGAATATGAATGTTGAAACGGTCACGACCAGGGAGCGAGTAGCGATTTTCATAAAAGCCCCGGATTTTCCAGTCCTACGACTCGGCTGAACAGCAATTGAATTGCCAAGTTTTCTTTCCGTCATTTAGTGACGGACAGGGACCGATCGTTTCACCGCTCGTAAATGCGGCGGTACTCATTCCGGTTGCGCGTGACCGTTTTCACGTAGAGGCGGGTCTCGGCGTAGGGGATCGCCTCAATGAAGACGTCCATGTCCTCGGCGGGCGTGCGGGTAAGCCAGTTGCTCACGTTCGACTCGCCGCCGTTGTAGGCAGCGATGGCGAGAGCGGAACGTCCCTGCATCGCGGCGAGCTTCTGCGCGAACTCCGCGGCGCCGACGGCGATGTTGATGTCGGGATCGAACAGCTTTTCGCGCGTGACCCCCTCGATCCCGGCGCGTGATGCAATCTCTTCCGCTTCGGCCGGCATGATCTGCATCAAGCCGACCGCGCCGGCGTTCGAGATCGTCGCCGGCTCGAAGCCGCTCTCCTGGCGGATGATCGACGCCAGCAGATACGGATCGACGCCGCGCTTCGCCGCCTCCGCCTTGATCGTCTCCCAGTGATTGAGCGGAAAGAGGATCTGCCAGAAGCGGTCGGGGATGTTCGCGCCGCCGTGGCGGACGAAGTCGCGGAAGCGCCGCTGCAACACGCCGTTCGCCTTGAACGGCTCGCCCGCCTGCACGTAGAGATCGGCGAGCTTGAACGCGTACCCGAGGTCGTCGGGATGCGCGGCGACGGCGAGCTTCATCTCGCGCGTGGCGTCGCGCATGAGGTCGATGGAGACGAGGTCGTTGATGAGGGGGAGGTCGGGGGAGGTGAGGTTGGGGAAAGCCCTCACCCCCAGCCCCTCTCCCGCCGCCGCGGGAGAGGGGGGCAGACTGGTGATCTCCTTCGCCCGGTACGCGTAGTAGCTGTACGGATACTCCGCGATCAACTGCCGGAAGCGCGCGTCGCGCTCGCTGATCAGGCCGCGCTTCGCGTAGATCTTCCCCGCCCAGAAGAGCGAGTTCGTCCGGTAGTCGCCGTCGGGAAACTGGTGCAGGTACTGATCGAAGATCTGCAGCGCGTCGTCTTCTTTGCCCGCGAGGACGTAGGTCCAGCCGAGGGTCCAGAGCGTCTCGCCTTCGTTGCCGATCGCGCCGGCGCCGATCGCCTGCTGCAGGTTCTCGATCGCCGTGTCGTACTTGATCTCGTCCGTGCTGAAGTACTTCGCGCGCTGCAGCTTCGCTTCGACCGCCTCCCGCGACTGCGGGAACTTCTTCTCGATCTCGTCGAGGCCCGCGAGGAACGTCGTCGAGTCGCCGGTGCGCCACGCGGCGCGTGCGCGGAGGAGCAGCTGCGTCGCGTCGAGCTGATTCTTCGCCGTGTCCGCCGTATCAGCAACGAGCTCGGTGTAGTGCCGCGAGTTGAACAGCGACCGCAGCTTCACCGTGCGATACATCGCGCTCTTCGTCGCGTCGGGGAAGCGCGTCGCGGCGCGCTCGAGGAGTTGCAGCGCTTCGTCGTAGTGATCCTGTTGCGCCAGCCGCGACGCGAGCGCCGTCGTGTCGTCGAGCGACAGCACGTCGAGCGCCGCCTGCACCTGATCGAACGTCTTCTCCGTGAAGCGACCCTGCGGATACTCCTTCAGCAAACGCATCCGGATCGCCGTCGCCAGGTCCGGCCGTCCGGCGTTGTCCAGCTTCGCCGCGAGATCGACGAACTCGCTCTCACTCAGTTCGTCGAGCTGCGCCGAGGCGATCTGCTTGAATGCTTCGTCCGTCGATGCCGCGTCGCCCGCCTGCGCGTAGAGTGCCGGCAGGCGAAGGCGCGCGATGCTCGCGGCCGACGTCTGCGTGGCGATGACCTGCTGCTCAACGTTGATCGCATTCGCCACGTTGCCGCGCTGCTCTTCCGCTGTCGCGATCCGCAGCCGGAGGAACGGCGCGACCGACGGCCAGGCGTCGGCGACCGAGGTGAGCGTCGCGATCGCGTCGTCCCACTGTTTCTTTTCGAACTGCGTGAGGCCGAGGAGCGCGAGGGAGCGCGGCGTGCCGATCGCTTTCAGGGCGCGCTCGTACCGCTCGGGATCGGACGTCTTCAGCGGACGCGCTTCCTCGACGGTCGTCGGCAGCGCGGGCTCCGTGATCGCCGGCGGCGCTGGCTGCGGCTCGGGCGGGGGCGGGGCGGGAGCGGTGCGTCCGCAGGTGATCGCGAAGAGAGCCGCTGCGACGACTACCGAACCATTCTTACCAGCCACTCCCCATCCTCCCGGAACCCCGTGTGATGAAAGAACTCCCGTTCTGACGTGCTGCCGGAGACCACGACGCGACGTCGATCCAGCTTCGATGCCAGGTGCTCGACCTCGTCGAGCATGAAGCGGCCGATCCGTTTGCGCCGGAGCTCCGTCGCTACGACGACGTCGTCGATCCGCACCGCATCCCCTTCCAGCTGCATCGCCACCACCGCCACCAGCTCCCCTACGAGCTTGCCGACGAGACCGCACTCCGGGACGCCGATTCGACCCCCGTGAGATTTAAGAAACTCACGGATCGAATCCGAGTCACCGTTCTCGATGGGTCGCACGAAAAGTTTCTGGCCGCGCACGTAATCCGAATTGTGTCATGCTCTTACAGCATATCGGTCCAACAAATAATTTCTTGACAAAACCCGCCTTCCGCCTAAACTTCGACTGTCCTTCAGCAGACAATAAAATTCCAGAGAGTTAACAAAATGGACGTGCAGCAGGCGATTGCCGAGTTTCTCCAGCACGGTCAGATGGTCCGTAATCTGTCCGATCGTACGCTGCGCGCCTACAACTCGGATCTCAGTCAGTTCAACATTCACCTCTCTGACACGCCGATGGTCGAGATCACCCCGGAGCACCTCGAGGTCTACCTCGACAAGCTCGGGACCGAGCCGTATCGCGACACGTCGATCCGCCGCAAAGTGGCCGCGCTGAAGGTCTTCTTCCGCTTCCTCGAGGAGCAGGGGATCGTCCACGAGTCTCCGGCCCGCAAGCTGAAGATCAAGCGTCCCGTCGAGAGCCGCGTCCCGACCGTCCTCTCCGGCCGCGAGGTCCGCTCCCTTCTTGCCGCGCCGAAGTCGCAGATCGCCGAGCTGTCGTCGTCGCGCGATCAGTCGGCGGGAAGCCGCAACCGCTATTTCTGCGCCGTCCGCGACAACGTGATTCTCGAGCTCCTCTTCTCGACCGGCATCCGCATCGGCGAACTGGTCGCCCTCGACACGAAAGACGTCGACCTCGAGCGCCATCAGATCCAGATCACCGGCCGCGCCACGCGCGGACGCCTGGTGACGCTGACCGCCGAGCCGATCGTTGATGCCCTGGTCAACTACCTCGATCTCCGCAACGAGCGGAGCCTCGAGACGCAGGCGCTCTTCGTCGGCCGCTCCGGCACGCGCCTCACGATCTATTCGATCGAGAACATCTTCAAGAAGCACGTCCGCCTCGCGGAGATCAAGCGCCACATCACGCCGCACGCGCTGCGCCACACGATGGCGGCGATGCTGGTGTCGAACGGCACCGACATCCGCCAGGTGCAGGAGATGCTCGGCCACGCCTCGATCCTCTCGACGCAGGTCTACACCCGACTGCCGATCCAGAAGGGCCGCCGCGCCGGTGCCGCGAAGGGCCTGCCGGTCTTCGCCGAGATCCCCGGCGCGCCGACGCGCCTCGGCATCAAGAAGAAGTAGGCTTGATCGAGCTTCGCACTCTTTCCGCTGCCGAGATCATCGAGCACCTGCCCGCGCTCGTCTCGCTGCTGCAGGACTCCGTCGAATCGGGCGCCTCGGTCGGATTTCTCCCGCCGCTGGCGCGTGAAGAGGCGGAACAGTTCTGGCGCGAGGCCGCGGCCGATGAACACCGCATTGTGATCGCCGCCTTCGACGAGCAGCCGGTCGGCTGCGTACAGCTCGCGCTCGCGACGAAGGCGAACGGCGCCCATCGCGCCGAGGTGCAGAAGCTGATGGTGCACAAGTCGCAGCGCGGCCACGGCATCGCGCCCGACCTGCACGCGACGGTCTTCTTCTACAAACTCCTCTGATGCGGCTCTGGTCGATCCATCCCGGGCATCTCGATCCGCAAGGTCTCGTCGCGCTCTGGCGGGAGTCGCTGCTCGCGCAGAAGGTGCTCGCCGGCGGGACGCGCGGCTACACCAATCATCCGCAGCTCGATCGCTTTCGCGCCCAGGCGAGTCCGCTGGCATGCATCGCGACGTACCTCCGCGAGATCGCGCGCGAGGCGTCGCGCCGCGGCTATTCGTTCGATGAGTCGAAGGTGCGCGACGAGCGAACGCGCAGAAAGCTGCCGGTCACGCGAGGTCAGATCGCGTACGAATGGCAGCACCTCGCCTCGAAGCTGCGCGTGCGGAACGCCGAGTGGCATCGGCGGATGACCGAGCCGCGCGTGCATCCGTTGTTCGTGATCGTCGAGGGCGATGTCGAATCGTGGGAACGCGTCACATGATGCTCAGCACCATCCAGTTGGTGCCGTCCCACATCAGCTTCGCCGTCGCCTTCTGATCGCCCGCCGGCGGGAGGCCTAGCGCCGTGCCGATCTCGTTCGGCACCCACTTCCACGTGAAGTCGACGAGCACCGTGCCGTCCGGCTGCTGCCGCACGCCGGTCACGCCGATCATCTCTTTCTTTGCCAGCGGAACGACGTCGATGAAGCCGTTCGGACGCACGAGGAAGCGCTTGTCGTTCTTCGCCTTTTCGGTCAGGACGAAGTCGTCGCCGTCGATGCGGATCCACTTCGCGGACGCGAGCTTGTTCGCGCCGCCGATCATCGCCGGCGACATCGCCGACTTCTTCTGCGCGAAGGTGAACGCGGCGTTGGTGAACTGATAGTCGCCGAGCTCGGGGCCGTTTGCGATGAGCGCCTGCGCGGCGGTGATTGTCGGCGGGGTGGGGAGCGGCGCTGGTTTCTGCGCAACCGGTTCGGACTTCGCGCAGGCGACCAGGATCAGGATCAATAAAAGACGCTTCATTTCGTCACCGCCGCGATCACCTCGTCGACGCGCGACGGCGGACGCCGCCGCTCGTATCCCCAGATCCCGTCGAGCCACTCCGTTCCCGTCGTCTTCTCCTGCCCCTCGGCGATCATGCGGAACGCCTCCACCGCGCCCGGCACGACGATCGTGTGTCCGCGGTCGTCGCGTACGACCTGCCATTCGAAATCCTGCATCGTGCCGAGGTCGATGCGCGCTTCGCGCAGCATGCGGCCGAGGGCGCGGAGGCGATGGAGCACGGCGACGAGGCCGCAGGTGGCGAAGAACGAATACGGCTCGATCGACTTCAACTGCGCCTGCAGCGACTCGAAATCGTTCGCGATGGTGATCGATCCGTCGACGATCTCCGCCGGCGTCTTCGCCCGGCAGACGATGGCGTGCGGACGGATGTCGATGAAGCCGTTCACCGCCAGCTCGTAATTCGCGTTGCGCGCGTCGAGCATCTGCCGCAGCGAGTCCTCGCTGGTGAGGATGTCGCCGAACGGCGCGACGTAGTAGCCGGAGCGGACGCCGCCGTCGAACACGATCGGCGTGCCGAGCGACGTCACGTTCCAGACGCCGCGCAGGATCGTCTCCAGGATGGCGAGATGCGCCCGGTCGCGCATCGGGAAGATGCCCGGATCGTGAAGCGGCTGGATCGCCAGCAGATCCTCCGGCCGATTCGCCGTGACCAGCGTCTTCAGATCGGCGGCCGTCGTCGCGACGTCCCACGAATCGAGATCGCGGAACGTCAGCGCGCGCGAGTTCTCCGCGAGGAAGCGCCGGGCGTCGAACGACTCCGGCTCGTACGGATCGATGGCGTCGAAGTCCGCGCTGCGCAGGCGGTGCAGCATGATCAGCAGCGCGATCGTGTGCAGCTCGGCCTGATGCTTCGCCGAGCCGAGGTCCTGCATCGCGAGCGGCTCGACGCCGCTGAGCTGCGTCTGCAGCAGGTGCGGCTGATAGAGGAAATCGAACGCCTGCTTCGAGCTCGCCGTCTCCGTGTAATAGAGGATGCAGTTGGTGAACCACGGCACGTTCGGATCGTCGCCCAGCAGCGCGACGCTCGCCAGCACGTGCCCCAGCTCGCTCGCCGTCGCCACCTTCATCACGCGATACAGCGCGTCGGCGTTCGACACGCTGAAGAAGCCGTTCTCGCCGCTGCGGATCGAATACTCCGGCAGCAGCTCGTCCCCCGGCTCGAAGTAGAGCGGCTGCGTCGATCCGCCTTTCAGCGGAAGCGTCTTCGGACGATAGACGCGCAGGAACTGCCGGTTCGGGATGAAGCGCGACGTGCCGTCCGCACTGCGCTGTTCGTGTTTCGAGCGGCAGCCGCGGAAGATCTCGTGCGGCGCGTCGCGCAGCTTGCGCACGATGTCGCGATGCAGCGGGACGTTGTGCCGCACGCGCACCTCGTCGATGCCGATCGCCGCCGCGGTGACGAGCATCAGGATGCCGCGCGCCGCGTACTCTTTCGTCAGGTCCTCGGCCTCGATGTGTTTCTGCAACAGCGCCGCGTCCTTTGACGCGTGCGCGAATCCGAGGCGCGGCGTGGTGTGGCCGTCGGGCGATTCGTCGTACATGCCGCCGACGCCGGTCGTGTGCGCGACGAGCACGCGCGCGCCGAGCTCCGAATTCACCGCCGCGAGATCCGCCGCGAAGGCGTGCTTGAACTCCGATTTGAGGTGCTCGATGAACGCGTCGCCGAGGCCGCAGGTGCGGGCCACGATGCCGAGGCCGTCGATCTGGTAGGCGAGGATACTCGGCAGCGGGAACCCGAGGAGGATCGAGCGGAACGGCTTCGGTCCGTAATCGCGCAGGCGCTTCCCGCGATCGGCGAGGAAGCTGGTGATCGGATGCGCCTCGCGGACGTGACGCACCAGCGCTTCCTCGATCGCATCCTTCGGCATCGTCCGATTCGCGCCGGCGACCGCGAGGAACTCGTCGACCGCCGCCTCGCGCTGCGACGGATCGGCCTCGGTGACGAGCTCCAGTCCCGGCACCGGCTTCAATTGAAACGGTGAGATCGCGACGTAGATCCCGCTCGGCGTCAGGTAGCCCGATTCGAAGCGCTGCGGCTTCGCGTCGTTCCCCCAGCGCGCCTGCGTGAACTTCACCAGGCGTCCGACGAACGCGTCGATGTCTTCCTTGCCGCGGCCGGTCACGAGGAGCACCGGCACGTCGCGCGGATCGGCCGGCGGCGCGATGGCGAACATCTCCTCGAACATCGCCAGCATCTGCAGAACCGCCGCCCCGCCGACCGCCCCGGTGCCCCCGACGAAGACGTGCACGTCGCGATTGTGCTCGCGCGAGCGGGCCGCCTTCACCAGCCGCGGACCGAAGCGGCTTTTCTTGAAACGAGTCACGCGGAGAGCATATCAACCGGCTACACTTCCGCTCGCATGGCCTTCCCGAAAATTTCGCTCACTACGAAGATCTTCATCGGTCTCGGCCTCGGCATCCTCCTCGGATGGCTGAGGCCCGACTGGGGCATCGAGATGCGCCCGCTGTCGATCCTCTTTCTGAACCTGATCAAGTCGGTCATCGCTCCGCTGATCTTCTCCACGCTGGTCATCGGCATCGCCGGCACCGGCGACATCAAACAGGTCGGCCGGATCGGCATCAAGGCGCTGATCTACTTCGAGATCGTCACCACCTTCGCGCTGGTCATCGGACTCGCGGCGGTGAACATCACGAAGCCGGGCGTCGGGGTCTCGCTCTCGGGAGTGACGAAGCCGGAAGACAAGGCGGTGCTCGCGGAACGGGCGAAGAAATTCGCGGCCGAGGCGAATGAGGCGACGCTGCGAGGCGACACGGCCACCGCGGCGGCGAAGGCGTCGCAGGCGGCGGACGCGGTCTCGAAAGGACTCACCGCTCCCGACCCTCCCGCCAAGCCGCAGAAATTCGGCGACATCATCGCCCACCTCTCGCCGGCCTCGATCATCAAGGCGATGGCCGACGGCGACGTGCTGCAGATCGTCATCTTCTCCGTGATCTTCGCGCTCGCGGTGACGAGCATCGGCGAGAAGGCAAAGTTCATCGTCGGCTGGTGCGAGTCGCTGGCCGACATCATGTTTCGCTTCACCGAGTTCGTGATGCTGTTCGCGCCGATCGGCGTCGGCGCCGCGATGGCCAACACCATCGGCCACTCCGGCCTCGGCGTCCTGAAGAACCTCGGCCTGATGGTGGGGACGCTCTACGGCGCGCTCATCGTCTTCCTGCTCGTCGTGCTGTTCCCGGTGGCGCTCATCTTCCGCGTTCCGCTGCGCGATTTCTTCAACGCGGTGAAGGAGCCGGCGACGATCGCGTTCGCCACCACGTCGTCGGAGTCGGCGCTGCCGAAGGCGATGGAGAACATGGAGCGCCTCGGCGTCCCGCGCCGCATCGTCGGCTTCGTGCTGCCGACCGGCTACTCGTTCAATCTCGACGGGACGACGCTGTACCTGGCGCTCGCCTCGATCTTCGTCGCGCAGGCCGCGGGAGTGCATCTCACCTGGTCGCAGCAGGTCGTCATGCTGCTGACGCTGATGCTGACGTCGAAAGGCGTCGCCGGCGTGCCGCGCGCATCGCTCGTCATCCTCCTCGGCACGCTCGCGACGTTCAACCTGCCAGTCGAGGGAGTGCTCGTGATCCTCGGCGTCGACGAGTTGATGGACATGGCCCGGACCGCCGTGAATGTCATCGGAAATTGCCTGGCCACCGTCGTCATCGCGCGCAGCGAGAACGCGTTCCGCAGCGCCGAGTGGGTGCAGGAAGAAGCCGAGCTCGAAGAGGTCACCGGTCAGCCCGCGATCGTCAGCTGAAGTGTCACGGGGGGACGACGAGGGCGCCTCCGGCGGGCCGGCACGGCCGGCAGCGCTTATGTTTGCGCTCGACCTCAAGCGCTGCCGGCCGTGCCGGCCCGCCGGAGGCGCTCCGGTCGTTCTCCTGTACATTGAGCCGATGACTCCGACGGAGCAGATCGCCGAATATCTCTCGCGACGCTTCCGCTCCACCCTCGACCGGCCGCTGATCTCCGGCGGCGTGATCGACTCGTTCGGCGTGCTCGAGGTCATCGCCTTCCTCGAAGACACCTTCGCCATCACCATCGATCCGAACCGTCACGAGCTGACTGAATTCGAAACGGTCGACAGCATCGCCATGCTCGTCGAGAACGAACGGCAGACGGCGTGAGCGCGGCGCATTACGAGCACGACCTCGTTCTCGGGTTGCCGCACACCAGCCATCGCTTCCTCTCCGAGCACCACCTCCTGCAGTACGCGGGACACTTCCAATGGAATGCGATCGCCGCGGCCGCGGGGATGCCGCTCTCGGCCCTGCGGACCACCGCCGGCGGCGAGGTCTACGCCAGCTTCTACTACATCGAAGAGCGCATCCCCGACGCCGCGCCGCTCGAGTCGTTCCGCCTCGATGACACCGTCCGCTTCTCCATCGATCTCCGCTCCTTCAAGAACATGACGATCGAAGGACGCGTCACGTTCGATCGCCCGAACAGCGAGCGCGAAGCGCCGTCGATCCTCTTCGCCAACATCTTCATCACGCCGGAAAAAGGGAACAGCCGCCTGCGCGTCGCGCCGCCCGCGCAAGCCGATTTCGCGAATCTTCCGCGGCTGCCGAACGAGGAGAATCCGTTCCAGATCACGCGCGCGGCGGAGGAGAGCGGCTCCCTCAGCGTGCTCGATGAGTCTTGGCGGAGCATCGGCTCGTACGCGCATCGTTACGCGATCGACGTCGATCGCGACACGAACGGCGCGGGGCTCGTCTACTTCGCGAATTACGTCGCGTTCATGGACACCGCCGAGCGTCTCGCCCTCCGCGCCCTCGGCATCGACGCGAAGAACCGCTCGCTCCGCCGGCGACGCATCGCGTACTACGGCAACGCCGACGTCAACGACACGATCACGATTCACGTCGAAGTGCTGCGCGACGTCACGCGTCTCGGCTTTCGCTATCGCATCGAGCGCGACGAAGACGGCCTGACCATCTGCCGCTCCGAGGCGATCAAGGCGCTGGCGTGAAAATCCGGCGCCTGTTGTTTGCCGTCCTCTGGCTCGCGCTCATCGATCTCTTCATTCCGCCGTTCCTGCGGCGCGCCGAATACGCGCGCTACGAAACCGGCGCGGTCTATCGCTTCGAGAACTCCGACCTCTTCGCCCTCGGGCCGATGGTGCATTACCTCCGCGAGCATCCGCGCGGACCGCGCGGCCGCGCGATGTTCCTCGGCAACTCCGTCGTCTTCGGTTACGGCCTCGAGACGCGCGACGCGCTTCCCGCGCAATTCGAGAGGCTCGCCGGCGACACGCGCGTCTTCAACGCCGCGGTGAACGGCGCGGAGTCGGGCGACGACTACCTCGTCGGCAAAGCGGTCATCGATTCAGTCGACACGCTTTACGTGCAGCTGATCCGGCGCGACGGAGCGCGTCCGATTCTCGGGACGCTCATCCCGGTCGATGACGCCGATGCGCGCCGCTTCGAGCTCGATCGCCCCGATCCGATCGAAGCGACGCTCCAATCGACGCTCGGCCGCGTGTGGCATCTCTACGCGGACAACGAGCGCCTGCAGGCGGCGCTCCTCGGCACATCGGCGCGGCAGTACCTCTATCTGCACAAGCGCGAATTGCTTCTTGCCGCGTTGGGACGCGCGCCGCAAATACCGCCGGAGAATCCTCGCAGCACGATCGCCGTCTCGCTGTCGCAGCGGAACGGGATGCTCCGCCTGCCACGCTCGCTGCTCGAGCTCGCGGACGTCGCGAAGGCCCATCGCAAGCGGCTCGTCATCCTCGATTTTCAGCAACGCGTCGCGGCGGCCGACTTCAACGCGAAGTACGCGCCGTACGCGGAGATCGTCACGATCGACGTCCCGCCCGCGCTCCGCTTCGACACGCAACATCTCACGCCGGCGGGAGCGAATGCGGTCGCCGCGATGCTCGTCGCGCACGAGCGGGAGCGCGCGCCGTGATCTTCACCGAGCTCCGCTTCGTGCTCCTCTTCGCGCTCTGCTGGATCGCGTTCTTCGCCGTGCCGCGACGCTGGCGCAGCGCCACGCTCGCCGCGTTCGGAATCGTCTTCTACGCGATCTTCGCCGGTCCGGGCGTGCTCGGAGTCGTGCTGCTGCTGACACTCGCGGCGTACGTTCGCGCGCCGGTCCTTCTGTTCGTCATCGTGCTCGCCGCCGTGAAGCTGCCCGGCAGTCCGTGGATCGCGCCGCTCGGCCTCTCGTATCTCACCTTCGAGCTGATTCACGTCGTCGTCGAACGCCGCCGCGGCCGCATTGGGGAGATGTCGTTCACCGATCTCCTCGCCTTCGTCTTCTTCGCTCCCGCGCGCATCGCCGGTCCGATCAAACGCTTCCCGCAATTCCGCGACTCGGTCGACGCAGCAGCGCTCTCCGGCGACGACGTCTACGCCGGCGTCCTGCGCATCCTCCTCGGGCTGGCGAAGAAGTTCCTCCTCGCGGACGTCCTCGCGCTCACCGTCGCGGAGTCGGAGTACGTCTCGTCGATGCGCCAGGCCTGGCTGGTGGTCATCGCGTTCGGCCTGCAGCTCTTCCTCGATTTCAGCGCCTACTCCGACATCGCCATCGGCTTCGCGCGGACGCTCGGCATCCGCCTTCCCGAGAACTTCAACCGGCCGTACCTCGCGGCGAACATCCGCGAGTTCTGGGAGCGCTGGCACATCACGCTCTCGCAATGGGTGCGCGACTACGTCTTCACCCCACTCGGCCGCGCGTTGTTCGGGACGCGCCTGCGTCCCTATCCCGCCGCGATCGCCGCGATCAGCTACCTCGCCACGTTCGCGATCGTCGGCGCCTGGCACGGACTGGAGCCGCGGTTCGTGTTGTGGGGGCTGTACCACGGCGCGCTGCTCGCCGGCTTCAATTTGTGGCGACGGTACGTCCCGCCGAGCGATTCGCGTCCGCTGCGCGCCCTCGGCATCGTCACGACGTTCTTCTTCGTCACCATCGGCTGGGTGCCGTTCTTCCTCCCGCTGGAGAAGGCGGCGCACGTGTGGGCGCTGATGTTCGGACTGGCCCGCTAGCCGGCACGGCCGGCTGCGTTGGTCGCTCCGCCTCGCGGCGCGTCTGTCGCGGCGTCGCGCCGCTCGAAGCCGAAGATCGTGCCGTCGACAGCAAGCGTGCCGTGAGGCGAAGCAACCAACGCAGCCGGCCGTGCCGGCCGTCACAATTCCACGCCGATCGTTGTCCGATCTGACAACACTCGGCACGGCGACCCGCGTACTCTCACCGTCGAAAGGAGCTACACATGATCAAACGGTTGTTCATCACCCTCATCGTCCTCCTCGCCACCACCGCCGCCTTCGCCGGCGGCAAGTCGTGCGAGATGAAGTCCGGCAAGAGCGTCGAGCTCAATGGCACGCTGCTCCAGCAGACCAGCGGCGATCACGAGAAGATCGTCTTCAAGGTCGCCAACAGCGACAAGTCGTACACCGTCTGCGACAAGACGAAGGAGTCGGTCCTCAAGCTCGGCAACGAGGGCAAGGACACCCTGCACGTCAAAGGCAAGATCGTGAACTGCGGCGAAGGCGAAGAGCTCTTCATCGACACGGCGAACAAGATCTGAGCCGGCACGTACTCGGCGAGCGGGCGGTGCTTCGACGCTTCGGCGTCGGGGCATCGCCGCCGGGCTTCGCCTCTGAGCGTCGATAATCGACGCATGCAGAATGTTCTCTGGTTCGTCCTTGCCGCGGCGTGCGAGATGACCGGATGTTACGCCGCGTGGATGTGGCTTCGTCTCGGCCGCAGCGCGTGGTGGCTCGCACCCGGTACGGCGAGTCTGATCGTGTTCGCGATTGCGCTGACGCGTGTCGATGCCCTCTTCGCCGGCCGCGCGTTCGCGGCCTATGGCGGCATCTACATCGCCAGCTCCCTCGTGTGGATGCGCGTCGTGGAGCGGACCACCCCGCGTGCGACCGACTTCGCCGGAGCGGCCGTCTGCCTGCTGGGCGCGGCGATCATCCTCTACGGCGCACGCTGGTCCCCGGGTTAAGCTGACGCCATGTGCTCAGCCTGAGTAGCCTTCGCGGAGCAGGTTCGCTCCGCACCGTCCGCGATCACCGCCCTCGTCATCATCCTCGCCGGCGGCTCCATGCTTCTCGCCGAGCGCTTCGCACCGCTGCGGCGATCGGTCGAATCGAAGCTCCGCCGCGTCGCTCGCAACCTCACCATCGGCGGCGTTTCGCTTGCCCTCACCCCGTTGCTGCAGGTGCCGCTGCTCCAGCCGGTCGCCTCCTGGATCGTGCGCGATCGCATCGGCCTGCTGCAGCTGACGAACTGGCCGCGCTGGCTCGAAACGCTCCTCGCGATCGTCCTGCTCGACTACACGTTGTGGTGGTGGCATTGGGCGAACCACCGCGTCCCGTTCTTCTGGCGCTTCCATCTCGTCCATCACGCCGATCGCGACCTCGATACCTCGACCGCGCTCCGCTTCCACTTCGGTGAGCTGCTCCTCTCCATTCCGATTCGAGCCGTGCAGATGACCATCATCGGCGTCGATTCGCGCACGCTCTGGCTGTGGCAGACGATCCTCTTCGCCTCGATCCTCTTCCACCACGCCAATGTCCGCCTGCCGCTCGTCGTGGAGCGCGTGCTCGTGCGCCTGATCGTCACGCCGCGCATGCACGGCATTCATCACTCCGATCGCGTCGAGGAGACGAACACCAACTATTCGAGTCTCGTCTCGGTCTGGGATCTCCTGCACCGCACGCTCCGTCTCGACGTGCCGCAGGAGCGCATCGTCATCGGCGTGCCGGGCTACGGCAGCGAGTCCGAGGTGACGATCGGGAAGATGTTGCTCCTGCCGTTTCGGCGCGTCAGCCGCGGATGAACCGTTCGATCTCTTGCAGCACCGGCTCCTGATCGCCGGCGAACGGAAGATGGTCGATGCCGGGCAGCTCGACGAAGCGGGCGCCGGGGATGTGGCGGGCGAGATACCGCCCTTCCTCGATGTTCATGTCGCGGTCGCCGCTGCGGTGCAGGACGAGCGTCGGCGCGCGGATCGCCGCCAGCTCTTCCCGGATGTCGATGTTCGTATTCATCTTCGCCAGCGCGACCGCCGCTCCCGGACTGGCCGACATCCGCAGATACGTCGCCCACCAGTCGCAGAACGACGGATCGTTCATCTCCGACGGCGCGATGGTTTCGAGATCGACCACGCCGCCCCAGTTCTGTTCGATGTCGCGGAAGAATCGCTCGCGCGCTTCCGGCTTCGCCGCCCACGGATAGTCCGGTGCCCACGTCCGCCGCGCATAGCCGCCGTAGATCACGAGTCCCTTCGTGCGCTCCGGAAATGTCGCGGCGAAGAGCGCCGACATCGGTCCGCCCTCGGACACGCCCATGACGAACGCCTCCGAGGAGCCGGCGCCGACCATCACCGCGCGGACGTCGTCCATTCGTTGACGCAGATCGGGCATCGTCGTCACGCGATCGGAGAGTCCGGTGCCGCGCTTGTCGAACAGGATGAGCCGCGAGAACGAAGAAAGGCGGCGGAAGAAGCTCGCCACGCGCGGATGCGTCCAGAAGTACTCGACGTGCGAGACCCAGCCCATTACGAAGACCACGTCGGGACCGTTGTCGCCGACGACCTGGTAGGCGATGTTCACGTCGCCGCTCTTCGCGTAGCGCGTTTTCGGGATGACGACGGCCGCGCTGCTTCGCGTCGACGGCCTGCCCTGAGCGGAGCCGAAGGGCCGCTCGAACGTGCGCACGCGCTCCGCCATCCGCGCGGCGGCGTCTTCGCTCGCCGGATCGACTGCCGCGACGCGGCGGAGGATCTCGAGCGTCCGCCCATCGTCGAGCGTCCGCGCCGCCGCCACGCGCAGCGACGCATCGACGAACGTCCGCCGCAGCAGCTCGCGCTTGCGCGTCACGAGCTCGAGGTCGTAGTCCTCGGGCAGCAGATCGGCCGTGTAGAGGTCGAGTGCGCGCGCGACGCGTTCGCTGTCCGGCGATCGCGTCTCGGCTTCGAAGACATCGACGTCGACGACCGCATCGTGCAGCTCGACCATCGCCTGCTTGAAGGTGACGCGCTCCTCGCCGACGACCGAGCGGAGATCGTGCACCGCGCGATAGAGATTGTTCGCGCCGTCGGCCGGCGGCTTGCCCGGCCACAGCATCTCCACGAGCTGGTCGCGATGCAGCGCATGCTTCGGGGAAAGCGCCAGCAGCTCGAGCAGGTCGGCCGCCCGCTTGCGAAAGGCATCGTTCTCGATTCGCTCATCGCCGAGCGACACCTCGAACCGGCCGAAGAGAGTGATTCCGAGTGCCACCGTCAGGAGTTTAGCGGGTAAGAAACGCGGGAGGTCTGCTTCCTACCTTGTCTTCATACAGACAGAGGAGGAGCCGATGAAGCACCGAGTTGCCGCCGTTCTTGCCGCCGTCGTACTGCTCAATGCCGTCGTCGTTCGCGCCGCCGAGGAGTTGCTCATGAACGACACGCTCAACGCGAATCCTGCGATCAGCGAAGCGCGCGCACACGTGCCGAAAGCCGGCCTGAAGTTCCAGGTCACCGCGCTCGTCTGCCAGGTCACAGGCGGTCCGCAGATCTACAACGGCCGTTCGATGAAGGTCGCGCACCGGGTCGCGCAATAGGAGAGGAGGCTTCAGATGACGCTGCGCGAAGAGAAAGTCGTTCTGCTGATCGCCGACATCAGCGGCTACACCGATTTCATGCTGGCAAACGAGAAATCGCTGGAGCACAGCCACCTGATCATCGGTGAGCTGCTCGAGGCGGTCCTCGATGAGGTCCATCTTCCACTGACGCTGGCGAAGCTCGAAGGCGACGCCATCTTCCTCTACGCCGTCAAAGACGAATCCTTCTCCGGGCTCAGGGCAGGCCTCGGTGCGCGCGTGCTTCGCTTCTTCCACGTCTTCTCCGACAAAGTCGGCGAGCTGACGCTGTCGAGCTTCTGCAAGTGCGGCGCGTGCACGAACATCGAGAAGCTGAAGCTGAAAGTGGTCGTGCACAGCGGACGATGCGCGTTCTATCCGATCGCCAACCTGACCGAGCTGTCCGGCGTCGACGTGATCATCGTGCATCGGCTGCTCAAGAACTCCGTCGGCTTGAGCGAATACGTGCTGCTCACCGAAGCGGCGCAGCAGGATCTGCAGCTACCGCTCACGCTCCTCTCGAAAGGGGAGGAGACGTACGACGGCATCGGTGCCGTCTCCACGTACGTCTATTCGTCGCCGGAAAAGCCCGTGTATGTTCCCGATCCGTCCGCGCCGGCGCCGTCGTTGTTTCTCGAAACGCTTCGCTGCGAGATCAAACGCGAATACGCCGAGGTGGCGACGAATCCGACGAAAGGGTTTCACTTCCACACCGGCCGCACGCTGGCGGCGCTGCTCGGTTACTCGGACGAGTTGCTGGAGGGAATCCCCGAGGCCTCGATCAGCCGTCTTGCCGGAACCGGCAATCCTTTCGCGCTCGGCCCGCTGCATCCCGGCGAGACCGTCGTGGAGCTCGGATGCGGCGCGGGGATGGACACCCTCATCGCTTCGCGCATGGTCGGTCCGAACGGTCGCGTTCTGTCGATCGACATGACGCCGGAGATGCTCGACGAAGCGCGCGCCGCTGCTTCCGCGACCGGCGCGACGAACATCGACTTCCATCTCGGCTACATCGAGAACATCCCGCTTCCCGACGCCTCGGCGGACGTGATCATTTCCAACGGCGTGATCAACCTCGCCCCCGACAAGAAGCGCGTCTTCCGCGAGATGCACCGCGTGCTGAAGCCGGAGGGCCGCCTGCAGATTGGCGACATCATCGTGCAGAAGGCGGTGCCGGAGTCGGCGAAACGCAACATTGATTTATGGGCCGGTTGAATCGCCGGCGCTCTGCTGGAGGCAGAGCTCATCGCGCTTCTGGTTGAATGCGGTTTCGACGAGATCGAGATTCCGTGGCGAGCCGACGTGTTCCGCGGCGCGCCGCAGGACAAGAGCTCGGCGACGTTCGGAACGCTCGGCGTGAACTTCCACGCGCGGAAGGGAGCCACGTAGGTCGCCCGGCATCCATGTGGTACAACCGCATCCGATGATTCGCCGGGGCCTGTCCACGACGCTTCTCGTCATCTTCGCCCTGCAACTGCTCGGCGGGATGGCGCTGGCGTCGGTTTGCCCCGACCCCTGTCCCGACGACGCGAGCGGAACCGGTTGCCCGCCGATCTGCGCGCTCTGCACGAGCTGCACGCACGCCCAGCCCGGAATCGTGCAGCAGTCGGCGAGCAGCACGCCGTCGATGCCGGCGCATCGCTTCGTGCCGCAACAACCCGCCGCCGCCTCCCTCCACCTCGCGGCCGACATCTTCCACGTCCCGCTCCTCGGCTGATCCGCGTCTCTTTTCGTCGCTGATTCCAGTCGAGGGAATCCATGCATCGTTTGCTCGTTCCGGCGGGACTCGTCCTGCTCGTCGCATCGCCTGCATTTGCTCAGCTCACGTTTGAAGACACGCTCGAGCGCGCGCGTCAATCGTCACCCGCGATCGTCGCAGCGCGCATGCGCGTCGAGGAAGCGCGCGGCCGGGTCGTCGGCGCGTCGCTTCCGTTCTCCGCGAATCCGACCGTCGAAGTCGAGGCCGGCCGCCACGCCCGCGAGACCGATTACGGCGTGGCAGTCGCTCAGGACCTCGAGCTTCCGCGGCGGAAACGCGCTCGCCTCGATGCCTCCCGCGCCGGCGTGACGCAGGAGGAGCAGCGCGCCCGCGAAGCCGAGCGTGAAGTGCTTCGCGAAGTGGCGACCCTGTTCTTCCGCGCCGTCGAAGCGTCCGAGCGCGCCGACGCAGCCGCGAGCGGCAAGCATCTCGCGGACGAAGCGCTGCGCATCGCCGAGCGCCGGTACGCGGCCGGCGACGTCGCGCAACTCGACGTCAATCTCGCGAAGACCGCGGTGGCCCGCGCCGACGCGGACGCGCGACTCGCGTCGGCCGCGCGGAGCGGTTACGCGACGCAGTTGCAGGTGCTGCTCGGCCTCGCCGATCCGGTGACCGTCCGCGGATCGCTTCACGACCGCTCGACGCTCGCCACGACGGAGCTCGCCGCACGCGCGGCCGATCGGCCCGACGTCCGCGTGCTCGAAGCGGAGATCGCCGAAGCGGAAGCGGAGCAGCGCTTCGCGCGCACACTGCGCTGGCCAGACTTCGGCCTGCGCGCTTCGTACGCCAAAGAGGAAGGCGATCGCGTGGTCCTCGGAGGCGTCGGCGTCTCGCTGCCGCTCTTCAATCGCGGCCAGGAAGCGTCGGCCGTCGCGAGCGCACGTCTGACACGGTTGCGCGCCGAACGCGATGCGCTGCTCCGGGCGATCGACGCGGAAGTGCGCGGCGCGATCGCGTCATACCACGCGCTCCGTGCGGCAGCGGTCGACTACGAACGAACGGTGCTGCCGCTGATCGAAGAGAACGAAACGCTCGCGCTCGAAAGCTACGACGTCGGGCAGATCGGTCTCGCCGATCTTCTGCTCGCGCGGCGTGAAGCGCTCGACGCGCGGCGCGCCTTCATCGATCAGCTCATCGAAACGCGCCTCGCGGAAGTCGAGCTGCGCGCACGGACAGGAGTGTGGAAATGAACCGGCGAATCGTGATCATCGCGGCCCTCGCGGCCGCGCTCATCCTCGGCTGCAAGAAGACCGAAGCGGAAGGGGAGCACCACGAGGAAGAAGGACACGCGGCCGCGGCGCACGCGGAGCAGCCGGCGAACATCCTCGAGGTCGAGGAGACGATGCTGCGCGACCTGCGGCTGACGACGACGAAGGTCGAGCTGCGGCCCGGCGGTGATGGCGTGAGCGTCGTCGGCGACGTGCAGGCGGACCAGGAAAAGTACGCCGAGGTCGGCGCGCCGGTCACGGCACGCGTGGTGCGACTGCTCGCCGTGCCGGGACAGACGGTGCGCGCCGGTCAGCTCCTCGCGGAAGCGCAGAGCGTGGAGCTCGGCCGTGCTCGCGCGGAGTACCAGGCAGCCGAGGCTCGCGTCACGCTTGCGCGGACGGCGCTCGAACGGAAGCGGGCGCTCGCCGATCGCATCGTGCCGCGTCGCGAGGTGCAGGAAGCGGAGGCGGATCTCGCGGCGGCGGAGGCCGAATTGCGCGCGGCCGGTTCGGCGCTGCAGGCCTTCGGTGCCTCGCCCCGTGGCGGCGACGCCTCGCGCCTGCCGCTCGTTTCGCCGATCAGCGGGACCGTGCTCGATCGCAAGATCGCCCTTGGGCAGATGATCGATCCCGAGCACGCCGCGTTTCGCATCGGCGACCTGCGGACCGTCTGGCTCGTGGCGCACGCATTCGAGCGCGACGCCGTGCGCGTGGCCATCGGAACGCCCGCACGCGTCACGCTCGCCGCGTTTCCGGGTCAGGTCTTCAACGGCCGCGTCACGTATGTCGGCCGCGAAGTCGAGGCGGCGTCGCGCACGATCCCGGTGCGCGTCGAGCTGGCGAATCCGCAGCAGGTTCTTCGGCCCGGCATGTCGGCGAACGCATGGCTGCAGGTCTCCACCGCGGGACAGAACGTCGTGACCGTGCCGGTCGCGGCGCTGCAGCGCCTGCGCGAGCAATGGGTCGTCTTCGTTCCGAAGAGCGATCGGACCTTCGAGATCCGCAACGTCGGCCGCGGCCGCGATCTGCAAGGCGAAGTCGAGGTGCTCACCGGACTAAAGCCGGGGGAGACGGTCGTCATCGACGGCGCGTTCCTGTTGAAGTCCGAGGCGGAGAAAGCCGAAGGGGGCGGCGATCACCATGACCACTGAAAAGAGGACCGACCAGAGGCCTCCGGCGGGCCGGCACGGCCGGCAGCGCTTATGTTTGCGCTCGACCTCAAACGCTGCCGGCCGTGCCGGCCCGCCGGAGGCCCCTCGTTCGTTCTCCCTGCGGAGGCGCGCATGATCGAACGCATCATCACCCGCTCGTTCGCCAAGCCGCTCGTGGCGCTGCTCCTCGTCGGCGCCGGTGCGGTCATCGGCGCGATGGGGCTCCAGGACCTTCGCCGCGACGTCTTCCCCGATCTCTCCGCGCCCGTCTTCAACGTCATCGTGCAGAACGCCTCGATGGGCGCGGAGGAGCTCGAGACGGCGATTGCCATCCCGATGGAAGTCGCGCTGAGCGGACTGCCGAGCGTGCGGCGCATCCGCTCCAGCTCCCAGCTCGGCGTCGCCAGCACGACGATCGAGTTCGAGCCCGACGCCGATTACTACCGCTCGCGCCAGCTCGTCGCCGAGCGCGTCGCGCAGGTCACGACCGACCTTCCGCCCGGCACCGACACGCCGCTCGTCTCCAGTCTCACCGGCCGCCTCAACGAGATCTTCGAGTTCACGCTGGAGGCCGAGCCGGGCGTCATGGACGCGATGAGCCTGCGCGATCTCGCCGAGTTCGAAGTGAAGAACCGCCTCCTCGCGGTCCCCGGCGTCGCGGCGGTGGAGCGCCTCGGCGGATACCTCCGCCAGTTTCAGGTGCAGCTCGATCCGAACCGCATGTCCGCGCGCGGCGTCTCGCTCGATGAAGTGCTGCATGCCGTCGAAAGCGCGAACAAAAACGCCTCGGGCGGCTTCGTCGTGCAGGGACCGATGGAGTGGAACGTGCGCGCCATCGGCATGGCGCAGTCGATCGACGACCTCCGCACGACCGTCGTCGCGGTTCGCGCCACGACGCCGGTGCTCCTCGGCGACATCGCCGATGTCCGCGAAGCCCCCGCCGTGCGCCGCGGCATCGCGCATCGGTTGAAAGGCGAAGTGGTCAGCTGCCGCATCTCCAAGCAGTTCGATGCGGATACGGTGAAGGTCTCGGCCGGCGTGCGTCAGGCCTTCACGGAACTGCAGAAGAGCCTCCCGAAAGGCGTGCAGCTCCGCAGCGTCTACGATCAATCGGAGCTCGTGCGCTCGTCGCTCTCCGGCGTCGGACGCGCGGTGCTGATCGGCGCGTTCTTCGTCGTTCTCGTGCTCTTCACGCTCCTCGGCGACCTCCGCGCGGCGCTCGTCGTCACCTTCACCATTCCGCTCTCGCTCGCACTCGCCGGGATCCTGCTGCGCGAAGCGAACGTCGGGTTGAACACGATGACGCTCGGCGGTCTCGCCATCGCCGTCGGCCTGCTCGTCGACGCCGCGATCATCGTCGTCGAGAACGTCGTGCATCGACTGACGCAGCACCGCACCGCGGATCGCATCGGCACCGCGCTCGCGGCATCGATCGAGGTCGGCCGGCCGATCACGTTCGCCACATTGATCGTCATCGCCGTCTTCCTCCCGCTCTTCGCCATGACCGGCATCGAAGGGCGCATGTACAAACCGCTCGCCGCCGCCGTCATCGCGGCAGTCGCGGCCTCGCTGATTCTCGCGCTCACGCTCGTGCCGATCGCCGCCGCGTTCATCCTGCGCGCGCGGCCCGAGGGGGCGAGTGAGGATGTGTGGATCATCCGCAAAGTGAAGGCGCTGTACGCGCCGCTGCTCGACTGGTGCATGCGGCGCGCGGGACTCGTGCAGATCGTGACGCTCGTCATCACCATCCCGGCGCTGGCACTCGCCTTCGCGGTCGGCAGTGACTTCATGCCGCAACTCGACGAGGGCGCATTTCTCGTGCAGACGATCCTCCCCTCGGAAGCATCGCTCGACGAAGTCGACCGGCTGAATCACCGCGTCGAGGATGTCTTCCGCGGCATCCCCGAGGTCGAGGACGTCGTGCGGCGCACGGGACGCGCGGAACGAACCGAAGACCCGATGCCCCACACGGTTTCCGACGTGCTCGTCGTCCTGAAAAAAGAGCGGAAGCGGAGCCTCGAGGCGATCGAGCGCGACATGCGCGAGCGCACGAAGCACGTGCCGGGCGTATCGATTCTCTTCACGACGCCGCTCGGGATGCGCATCGATGAAGGCCTCGGCGGCACGCCGGCCGATCTCTCGGTCCGCATCTTCGGCCCCGACCTCGAGACGCTGACCACCCTCGGCGATCAGGCGAAAGCGATCATGTCGCGCGTCGAGGGGATCGCCGACCTGCGCGCCGAGCGGATGACCGGTCTGCCGCAGCTGAGGATCGAAGTCGATCGCGCGGCGACGGCACGCGTCGGCCTCACGCCGGGCGATGTCATCGACGCCATCCGCATCGGCATGGTGGGCGAAGAAGCGTCGAGCATCTGGATCGGCCAGCGGAACTACGACCTGATCGTGCGTCTCCAGGACGACGCGAAAAATGACGTCGACGCGATCGGCTCGCTGCTCATCGACGGACACGACGGCTCGCGGATTCCGCTCGGCCAGCTGGCGACGATTCACAAGACGTTCGGCCCCGGCGCGATTCGCCGCGAAGCAGGGAGCCGCCGCATCGCCGTGGAGGCGAGCGTCGAAGGACGCGACCTCGGCGGTGCCGCGCGCGAGGTGCGCGAGCGGCTGGAGCGCGATCTCAAACTGCCGGCCGGCTACTTCCTCAACGTCGGCGGACGCGTCGAAAGTCAGGAGCGCGCCACGCGTGCGCTGCTCGTGGCGATCGGCATCGCGATCTTCGCGGTGTTCATCCTCCTGTATCTCGCGCTCGGCTCAACGGCCGAGGCGATGGTCATCCTCACGACGCTGCCGACGGCCTTCGTCGGCGGCATCGTCGCCCTGCTCATCGCCGGCGAGAGCTGGAACGTCTCGTCACTCGTCGGACTCATCGGCCTCTTCGGCATCGCCGTGCAGAACGGCCTCGTCCTCATCGCGCAGGTGAAGATCCTGATGGCCGAAGGCGCGCCGTTCGACGTCGCGTTGCGCGAGGCAGGCATCGGCCGCGTCCGCCCGAAGCTGATGACCGCCTGCACCGCGATCCTCGGTCTTCTCCCGCTGCTCGTGCTGCGCCTGCACGGAACGGAGATCGAACGCCCGCTGGCAATCGTGATGATCGGCGGACTCGTCACCTCGACGCTGTTCACGCTTTTCGCCCTGCCGACGTTCTACGCGTTCGTACATCGCTGGCGGGAAAGTTGAAATACAGACCTGCAGGTGATCCCGATGACCAGGCCAACCATCCTCTTCTGCACGCTCCTGACCTTCACCAGCGTGTCGCTCTCCGCCCAGCTCCTGCCGTCGTCGTGCGGCGACATCCAGGAAAAGAACACGATGCTCAACACCTTCATCGCGCAGACGAAGGGCGGCCCCGGGCAGCGGCGTGACGCCATCAAGACGGCGAAAGCATTCATCAAGATCTACGGCAACTGCCCCGACCGGAACACGCAGAACGCGCTGGCCACGATTCGCGAATGGCAGTCGAAGAACGACAACGCCGCGGAGCTCGCGTTCATCGACGCGGTGAACAACAATCCCGCGCAGGCCTTCGCCGCCGCGCAGCCGCTCCTCGCCGCGCGTCCCGACGACCTCGGCCTCCAACTCGGCCTCCTTCTCGCCGGCGTCAAGACCCTCAAGACCGGCGACCATTCACACGTGAAAGAGACGCTCGCCGCCGCGCAGACAGCGCTCGCGCTGATCGAGCGCGGGAAGACCACCGACGATTGGGCGCCGTTCACCAACGCGCAGGAAGCCCCGGCCGGCCTCCACTACTACAGCGCCGTCCTATGCGCCGAGACCGCCCCCGAGCAGGCCCTGATTCATCTGACTGAAGTCACACGCTCGAAGAGCAGCTTCAGCGCAGACCCGACGACGTACCAACTCCTGGCCGGAGTGACCTACAAAGCGGAAGTCGCGCCGCTGCTGACCGAGTACCAGTCCAAATACGCCGGCAAAACCGTCACCGACGAAGCGACCGCATTCCGCGACCGCGTGAATCAGAACCTCGACAAAGTGATCACCTCCTACGCCCGCGCCGTCGCGCTGAGCGACGGCAAGCCGGCGCAAACGCAGCTCAACGCCTCCGCGCGAAAAGCGCTCGAAGCGGTCTACACCCAGCGGCATGACGGATCGACCGACGGACTGGAAGACGTGATCAAGAGCGCCTCCGCCGCGCTCGCGCAGTGAGGTAAGCGAAAGCGCGACGATCGTGGAGAGCTACCGCCACGCCGGCGGAATTCTCCACACCCCGGTCACTGGTGCCTCGGGCACGGCCTGGCCCGGAACGAGCTCGGACATGTACAGCCAGCGGCCGCTGCGGCGATCGACGAGAGCCCATCCTTCGAACGTGAAGTTGACGTCGAATGCCTGCTTTACGACCGGTCCCCAGCCGCTGTTCACGGAGTGGGGGACCGGGAGGAACGGACCGGTGAGATCGCCGCCCGCTACCGCATCCGGCAGATGCGCCATTACTCCGTCGGGGTATCCCTGCGCCCTGCGTGCCTCTCGTGCCGCGGATGACGCCTGCTTCCTGTCAGCAGCCGTGAGGTTGCGCACGCGGTGCGGTGTTCCGCGCGCCGCAGCGGCGCGCGTTCGGGCGTCCATGGCCGCGATCGCCTCCATCACCTGCCGTTGCTCGTGCGGCTGCAGGCCGTAGTAATCCGAGACGCTCAGCACGCCGATACCGCTCTCAGTGGCGGCACCCCCGAGGCGCAATGGCGGAATCCCCGCGGGAACAGACGGATGGTGCTCGAGGCGGATGGTGCGCAACAGCGCATTTCCTCGTCCCGCGATGCGCCTGACGCCGCGGACCGCCGGGCCGGCGGCGGGAAGAATCGTCGTCGCGGCATTGAACAGATCCGTTCCGAGCTCTTCGCTCCGGGCGCGCGTGCTCATCCGCTGATCGCCGATGATCGTTCGACCGGTGAGCCCCTCGTGGATGCCGGTGACGCCGAACGCGTCTTCGAGAGCCGCGAGCGCGACTCGCGCATTGTCCCCTCGCCCCACGCGAATCGCCTCGTCATGACGGCTCTCGTATGCGACGCCGAATCCGATCGTCAACGCCATCACTCCGCCCGCCAGCAGCACCAGCGGCGCGGCCACCGGAAAGAGCGCGACGGCCATCAATCCGACTGCCGTAAATGCGGCGGCCGTGACGGCCGTCTGTGCGGCGGCGCGGATGGCGGTATGGACGTCGATGTGGCTGTCCGTCGCCGCGAAGCCCCAATGATCGGAAAAGCTGTCGGGCGCATTGAGCGCGTACGCGTAGAGATTCGTTCCGTCGACCAGCCCCGCCGGATCGGGCGAGAGAAAGCGGCCGAGACGCGGATCGTATGGGCGGGCGTGAGTGAAATAGAGACCCGAACCAGCATCGTACTCGAGGCCCGAAAAGCCGAACGGGGCGGGCCAGGCGCCGGAGGGCTCGGGAACGCCGAACGCGTCGTAATCGCGAAGTGCAGCGACGCGTCCCGCGGCATCTGCCCAACCGAAGATCGTTCCTGCTGGATCGACGAGCGGCACATAGTCGCTGCCGCCGAACGCGAGATGCGCGATGCGATGCGGTTCCTCCCACGGCACCAGCTGACCGCGCGTGCCGTCGTCATCCTGCCAGCCGATCAGCCGCCCTCCGGCGTGTTCATATCGCCGCACCCCTTCCGGACGCGCGAACTCGTACACGCGGCCGAGCGCGTCGTAGCTGCGACGCCAGGAACCACCAGCGGATGCGATCTCCACCAGCCGGCCGAACGCGTCGTAGCGGTAGTGACGGACGCCGTCGGCGAGGAGATTGCCGTCGCGATCGTAGACGTGACCGAGTCCGCCCACCGACTCGTATCGATCGTCGAGGCGCGGCACGCAGGTCACCGGCGCGCCCGCTCCGTGCACGGCGAGCCGATTGCCGTTGTCGTCGAGCTCCCAACGCATGTCGGACGCCGCTGGTGACGCCGGCCGCGCGCGATCGAGCAGGCCCGCAACCGTCTCCTGTCGGGCCGTCGATCCGGGGAAAGGAAGCAGCGGCGAGACATCGAGCGGCGGCTGCGCGGACCATCGCCGCTCGCGGATCAGCCGTCCCATCGAATCGTGATCGAGGAGCGACAACCGGCCGCCGACGTGCGCGAGCATCGGCTGACCGGACGCGTTGAACAGCAGCCGGATGGCGAGCAGCGGACCATGGGTGGCGCTGAGCCAGTCGATGCCCACCGGCATCCCCGTGCGGTCGCACTGCCGCAGCGCGCGAACGTCGCCATGGTCGAGCCGGAGCAACCGGTCGCCCGCGCGTTCGACGCGCGCCAGCATCCGCGACACGGGCAACGTTGCGTCGCCGGGATACTCCGTTCCGGCGTGCTCCTGAACGATCGCCAGCAGTCGTCCGGCCGGCGAGTAGTCGTAGCGAACCTGGCGTCCGTCGGCATTACGCAAACGCGTGAGGAGATTGCGCCGGTCGTATTCGAACGTGGTGCGACGTCCGTCGCTCTCCTCCGTCACCAGACGGCGGAGCGAGTCGTAGATCTGGCGCACACCGCGGCTTCCGGCACGTGCTTCCCACAGCATGCCGAGGGGCGAATGGCGAAACGACTGCGGATCGCCATCCGCCGGCCGATAGCCGGGCGATTCGACCGGTGGTGTGAAACTCGCGAGGCCGGCGCTCCGCTGTTCGAGCAGGCCCGATTGCGAGTAGCGGAAGTTCCACTGCAACCCGGATTGGAGGATCTTGTGGAGCGGACGGTTCTCATCGTCGTAGCGCATCCGGATCGCGGATCCCTCGTGGGTCTCCGTCGCGGAGCGGCCGAGCGCGTCGTGCTCGTAGCCGAAGCGAGCGCCGGTCGGGGCCGTGATCGCGAGCAGGTCGCCCCCGCTCGTGTACTCCACGCGCGTGATGAGCTCGCGATCGCCGAGTCGCCGTCGCGTGGCGGTCGTCTGGCCGAACACGTCGTAATCGGTCGTGGTGCGCTCGCCGCCGGGCGACTCCGTCCATTCCCGCAACCGGCGGCTGTCGTAGCCGAAGCGCGTGACGTTTCCCAGCTCGTCTTCGCGTTCTTCGAGCATGCCGCGCACCGTTCGCCGCTCCCGCCCCGTGAACGCGAATCGCGTCGACGTGGACGCATCGACGTCTTCGCGCGTGTGCAGCGTCGTCCGGCCGTCATCGCGATATTCGAACGTCTCGCGGCATCCGTCGGGATCGACGCGCTCGACTACACGTCCCGATCCGTCGTAGCGCGTCGTCCACGCGAAACCCTCGCCGTCGACCGTGCGGATGACGCGTCCGAATTCATCGATGAACGACTTCGTGCTCTGCGCAACGGGCGCGCCTTCGCCCGGTACGAATGCATGCGAGATCTGCTCGATGACGTGACCCGCGGCGTCGTGCCGCCATTCGTCCCGCGACCAGAGCACCCACTCTCCGCCTTCGGGATGACGTCCCCACACCTCGGTCCGCACGATGCGGTCCGAGGCGTCGTGAGCGAGATGCGTTTCCGTTCCGTCCGGGTAGACGACGCGCGCCACACGACCGAATGCGTCGTACGCGATGTGCGTCACCGAGCCGGTGGCATCGGTGAGCTCCACGACCTGCGCGGCATGCGAGTACGCCACGCGCCGCGCCGACGCGGCGTCCGTTCCCCAGCCGCGCGTGACGCGGCGGAGCAGCATTCGCTCGTCGTACTCGTACGCCGTGACGAGGCCGTTCGCGTGCTCCTCGCGGGCGATGCTGCCCGACGGATGAAAGACGGTGCGATGACTCCGCATCCGCGGCGAGGCGAGCGTGCCGAGCGTTCGCTCGACCACGCGCCCATACGCGTCGTACCGCTGAGTCGTCACCAGCGCGCCGTCCGGATGCGGCGTGCCGCCGGACGACTCGATCTGTTCGATCACCTGCAGGAGCCGCCGGCATCGATCGTAGGAATACGTGACGAGCGCAGACGCGCGCACTGACTTCGGCGCGTCGAACGTCGTCCACTCGAAGCGCGTTTCGGCGCCGAGCGCGTCGACGATTTTCGTGGCCCGTCCGAGCGGGTCGGCATCGTACGTGGCGATCTGGCGCGTACCGTCCGCATCGCGGACCATGCGCCGCAGGAAGCCCGAGCGCGGCGTGTCGTCGAAATACTCGTACGTCGTTCGGATCGCGCCCGTCTGCATCTCGATCAGACTGCCGTGCTCGTCGTAGCGGAATTGATTCGACGCCGGACGGGTGTGGCCGCCGTCCGCATCCAGCAGCTCGGGATAGACGATCTCGATCAGGTTACCGCGCCTGTCGTACCGGTATCGAACATCGCCGACTTCCTGCCCCGGCAGCTCCTCGAGACGGACGTTCGCGTAGTACGGTCCACGCTGGCGCGACACGCGGTTCTGCTCGTATTCGTACTCGGTGACGATGCGCCGTTCGTCGCCGGAGCCCGCGCGCGGGAGCTCGATGCGGCGCAACAGATTGCCGAACGACAGGCGCTCGGCGGGAGTCGCGCCCAGGACGTCGCCGCGCAGCTCCGCGAAACGCGTCCGTTCGTATTCGTAAGCTGTTCCGCCGCCGAGCGGATCGCGCTCCAGGATCACCAGCCCCTCTTCGTCGTAGCGGAAGGCCGCGGTCAGCTGCGTCCAGGTGCCGCTTCGGTCGAGGACCTGCTCGCGACGGAAGACGACGTTTCCGTGCTGATTGAAACCGTGCTCGATGACGTGACCGTTCGGATGCATGACGAGCGTCGAGAACCGCGGTTGATTGAGCGGATCGGGCTCCGGTTCGTCTTCGACCGGCTCCCCGATCCAGTCGTATTCATATCGGTACTCGCCATCCTGGGCGCGCTGCCGGACGACTCGGTTCCAGCTCCCCGTCCCCGGTTCTTCGCCGTAATCGCACTCCAGCACCGTCTCGCCGTCCGCGGCGATGATCGCCACGAGGTTGTGCTGCAGCTCGTACGGACGATCCGGTCCCGAGTAGCGATAGTCGGTGCCTGCCGCGAGATCGGGCTCGAACAGCAGATCGACCTCTTCGAGATCGCCGTTGTCGGTGTAGGTGTAGCGCACGCGGCGGCCGCCGGTGCGATCCTCGAGCTCCACGATGCGATTCATCGAGTCGTGTGCGATCAGAATCTCCTTGCCGACCGGATCGACGATGCGCACGAGCCTCAGCGCGTCGTAGAAAAACGAGAACTGGTTGCCGTTCGGATCGACGATGCGCTCGATCTGCAGGTCTTCGTTGTAGACGTAGCGAATGCCGCCCGTGGTCTCCAGCGTGTAGCGGCCGCCGTTTTTCTCGAGGCGATCGAAGAATCCCGCCGGCGCGCGGAACGCGGCGTCGCGAAACTCATCGAGCGGCGGCGTGTCGCCGCTGTCCGTTTCGGTGATCTGAACGTACTTGTCCTCGCGCAACTCGCCTGTCGATCGATGGACGACGTTGCGATAGCCGCCGTCCGCCTGCAGCTCGCGGTCCTCGCGAAGCCAGAGGTTGTACGAGTGGTCCCATGAATAGCCGAGGGGACCTTTGTAATACGTCTGATTGAGATACGTGCGCGTCCAGACGAAGTGCAGTCCTCGGCCTTTCAGCTCCAGATCGACGGCCTGGTAGTACAGCTGACCGCTGAAGAGGATGACCGGATCGCCGCCGGTGCGCGCGTCGGATGCGTTCGCGGTTGCCGTCCCCTGTCCGCCCGAATCCGATCGCCCTCCGCCCACCGTCGTGTTTTGCGGAGGGGCGGCGCCGGTGCTCTGCGCCGCCGGAAGCGTGCCGGTCACACCCTGCGACTGGCTGTTGTCGATGCGATTCGCGGGAAGCAGGACCGGCTCGCTCGCCGGCGAGAAGTTCTGCAGGAACGCCAGTGCGGGCCATGCGCGATTGGCCGTCTCGCGATCGACCAGGTCGTGACGGAGAAGGAAATCGATCATGTCTCCATCGCGGATCGTGCCGCCGAGGAGATTGGCGAATTGATCGCGGTTGGTGTGTTCGCTGCGCGCGACCCTGATCGCCAGCCGCGCCTCCTCCACCGCCGCGTCCTCGGGAATCGGCCCCGCGAGCTCGTAACGTCCGGAGCGATTCACGTCGTACAGCGGCTGCTGCCGGAGGTAGTCCGCGATGATCCCTTTGAGTGCGTCGAGGGTCTCGAGCCGCCCCTCGGCGACCACTTGTCCGCGCTCGTTCGTTTCGACCTGGTAGAAGCTCGAATCGCGGGACCGGTATTCGATGATGTAGGTCACATCGAGTCCGCGGCGCGAACGGCGTCAACCTTTCGTCGGAGGCGTACCACTTCCCGAAGCACGACGTCGCTGTGGCGGCGGCGCGGCGGTCTGTTTCACGCCGAGGAGTTGAAGCTTCTCGCGATTGATGACGGCTTTCGACGTTTCAGAAGACTTTGCCAACAGCTCCGCATCGATGGAGAGGACCTCCGCCGCGGTGACGGACGACGCATCTTTGTGCAGCAACCTGGCGACGGCACTCGCGGCGTTCGGCGCGGCCGGCTCGGCGGGCTGTTTGTCGAGTGAAGCGCGCAGCGATTCGTCGGCGCGCACGCGCGCGGCGAGACGCTTCACGAAGAAGTCGGATTCGACGACGCTCTGGGCCCTGCCCGGCTTGCGGCTCGCAGCGACGGAGATGTCGCGCAGCTGGACGCGTAGCGACTCCGTGAGCGCGTTGGCATCGGCGAGGGTCATCGCGCCGTGACACGGGGTGGCTGCGGCCGGCTGTTGCAAGCTCTCTGAGCCCACTTTCGGCATGGCGGACGAGTACGTACCGACCGCACTCCAGGCCAGGACTTTCTCCTCCTCCAATCCGGCGCCCTCCGCCTCCGGACAGCAGCAGAGTCCGCGCGTCGTGACGAGGAAGTTGCGATGCGATCCGGAGTGAATCGTGCGCTCGCGGGAGACGAGATAGACGAGGACCTCGCGGTTCACGAAGCCGGACCATTTGTCGAGCTCACTCGGTGCGCCGAGGGCGGGAAATGTGTTGTGCGAGAAATAGCAGGCGTGCGAGCTGGCTTCGCAGCGAATGGTCAGCGCGTCGCCGCCCGGCGCGACCGTCACGCTGCTGATGCCGTTGCGTTCCGTGCGATCGACATCGATGAAGCCTCCGCCGCGCGACGTGTCGATGCGATATCCATCGGGCGGACGGTAGGTCTCGGATCGGACGATATGGCGCCGGTAGCATGCATACACGGAATCACCGAGGCGCGTGGGGCCGAGGACGATGGGGAGCGTCTGATCCGCCACCCGCTCGCCTCCTTCGGCCAGCGGATCCTGCGACGGGGGAGGGATGGCGGCCGCCTGACACGAGACCGTATCGCTGCGCGAGCGGTCGTGTTCGAATTCATCGGTGTCGGTGAGATGTCCCGTGTCGAGCCGCACCGCGATGCAGAAGTCTTCCTGTTCCTTCGGCTGACTCACGACGAGGAAGAACTCCTGGATGCCGTCCAGCGATCGCGGACCGGAGACGAATCCGTTGCTGTCGGCGACGGTGTGCGGACGCGGCGAGAGGAGGAACACCACGCGATTGGTGCCGAGGTGATAGCTGTCGAGCTGGTTGTAGACCTGGCTCAGTTGTGTGCTGTGTGAATAGCCTTCGCGGCGCTCGCGGGAGCTGTCCGAAGTCGTGACCAGCGAGCCCTCGCGATTGGTGAGGTTGCGCGTTCCCCACTGTCCCTGGTGCGAGTAGTTGAAGCCGCCGCCGGTTCCCATGTAGCTCGCTTGTGCACCGACGGAGAAGCCCTGATCGATGTCGAGCACTTCGACCCCTTCGGTGCTGCCGGCGGCCTTGCGGACGTTCAGCGTCTCCAGCGACCGCGACATCCGCTCGCGAGTGTCGGTCGCCGACTCGTACAACTCGCGCTTCTTCGGTTGGAAGTCGATGAAGTACGGGTAGTCTTCGAGGTCGGCCACGCTTCCGGCCGTCTTCGGCGTGACGGTGACCTGGATGACGGCGCCGGAGCAGGGCAGATATTCGTCGAGCAGCGCATCGATGTGCTCCACCAGCTGGGAGTGGATTCCGTTCCAGTCGATCGTTCCCTCGATCTCCTCGCCCCCGATCTGATGTCCGGTCAGCGTGACCGTGACCTTCAGGTAGGTGATCCTGCGTCCCTCGTAAATCTGATAGTCCGCCTCGGGAACGTACTTGAAGACGGCAATCGACGAGCGCCATTTGAGAGGAAGGTGCGGATCACACGCTCGCGCATCCAGCATGTCGGTCGAGACGCAGATGCGCTCCCAGCGGATGTCCGTAGGTACGTTCAGTCCGAGCAGGGCCATGGCGATCGTTATCGCCCTATGTAAGTCGGGATGTCAAGCCTTCTCAGCGAGGCCCATTCCGGGACGCGGCGTGCATGCTAGAATCGCCCGTGTTTCCTTCGTATCTCGCGGAAAACACGCGCTTACCTCTCCGCAAGCGGGCGTAGCTCAGTTGGTAGAGTAGGAGCTTCCCAAGCTCTTGGTCGCGGGTTCGAATCCCGTCGCCCGCTCCAATCCGTTCCCGGAAAACGCGCACAAATTAATTCCCTCCTTCGCTAAGCACGCCAATATCCGCATCGTTTCAGTCGTCCTTCTTCGAAAAGTGAATCCGAAAGTTGCGGCGAAGCTTTGTCCCGAGGGATGGAAACCACGCATGCCGTCACGGAAGATGTGTAGATACACAGATTTTTCTTGACTCGGGAGTTCCGTCTTTATTATCTTGCGCGCCGTCCCCAGACAACTTCAGTAGCTTCGGAGCCTCACCAGCAAAACAAGACAGCGGGTGTTCCCAGCGGCCCTCATACGGTCGTTCTGCGTCCGCTCAATTCGGAGGTTTTTCCATGGTGCTCGTTCGCCGCATGATGCTCGGCGCCGTTCTCGTTCTCTCCTGCCTGGCCGCAAACGCCGGGACATTCGCGGTTTTCGGTCCGCGCGATTTCAAGCGCGTGAGCGGAGAGCCCGACGTCGTTCGCGAGACGTTTCCCGTCCGCAATACGTCGCTCGCGTACAAGCTGCGCCTCGACAACGGCGGCTCGGCCGGAACGTTCGGGAAGGTCTCCAGCGCCATCGTAAAAATCAACGGCGTCGAGATCTTCGGGACCAACGACTTCAACTCGAAGACGCCGCCGGTCCTGGAGAAAGCGGTGACCGTCGCCGCGACGAACGAGCTCTCCGTCGAGCTCCGCGGCGCGCCCGGCGACGGCGTCACGCTGGCCATCCTCGGCGAAGACAGCGAGGCCCCGGTCATCGACGCGACCCTCTCACCGTCGCCGAATCTCGATTTCTGGAACAACGGCCCGGTCACCGTCACCTTCACCTGCAGCGATGCGATCTCGAACATCAGCAGCTGCACCGCGCCGGTCACGGTGACGGCCGAAGGACGGCACCTCATCACCGGCACGGCCACCGACGCCGCCGGCAACACGAAGTCGAAGGTCGTGGCGGTGAACATCGACAAGACCGCCGGCACGTTCACCATCACATCCCCCTCTCCGCAACCGGCGATCGTCGCCGGCCGGGAACTGGAAATCGTCGGCACGCTGACCGACTCGCTGTCGGGTGCCGGCTCGGTGCAGTGCAACGGCATCTCCGGTTTCGCCGAGGAGTCGACGCTGCGCTGCCGGCTGGCAGTCGAAGCCGGCTCGCACACGATCGCCATCCGCGCTTTCGACAAAGCGGGCAACGAGACCAACGCCGGGATCACCGTGTTCACGGACGTCGCGGCGCCGACCCTCGCCGTCGAATCGCCGCGCTCCGGAGATCGGACGAACGTCGCCTCGATCGACGTCACCGGGACCGTCGGGGACGACGATCAGGTGACGAGGGTGGCGGTCGGGGGCATCATCGCGCCGGTGAGCGGCGGGCGCTTCCATGCGAGCGTGCCGCTGGTCAAAGGGGCGAATGCGATCGCGGTCACGGCGACCGATCGCGCCGGCAACACGACCTCGACGACGATCGACATCACGCGCTTCTCCCTTCCCGCGATCTCGATCGCCTCGCCCGCTGATCTGTCGACCGTCCGCGACGCGGCGATCGCCATCACCGGCACCTTCTCGGATGCCGTGAGCGTCACGGTCAACGGCGTCGCGGCGAGCCTCCACGGCACCAACTTCACGGCGGCGGGCATTCCGCTGGCGCAGGGACGGACGGTCGTCACTGCCACGGCGACGAGCGACGACGGCTCGGTCGCCAGTGCGAGCGTCTTCGTCTACCGCGACGCGATTCCGCCGCGCGTCGTGCTGCGCGCTCCTCTCGCCGGCGCGGTGCTCTACGCGCCGTCGGTCAACGTCAGCGGCATGATCGACGACATCGTCGTCGGCACCGTCAATTCGACTCAGGCCACGGTGAAGGTCAATGGCGTTTCGGCCGAGGTCGCGAACCGCGCATTCGTCGCGGCGAACGTGCCGCTCGTGCCGGGAGCGAACGTCCTGCACATCGTCGCCACCGACCAGGGCGGCAACTCCACCACGCTCGACGCGAACGTCACCTACGACGCCGCGGCGCGCGCGAAGATCAGTCTCGTCTCCGGCAACAACCAGTCGGCGGAGATTCGCACCCTCGTTCCGCTTCCGCTGGTCGTGAAGCTCACCAACGCCGACGGATCGCCCGCGTCGAACCGGCCGGTCGGATTCGAGGTCGTGGAGAACAACGGGAGGCTGACCTCGAACGGCGTCGACGCAACGGTCATCTCGACGAACACCGACGCGAACGGCATCGCGCAGGCCGCCTGGTTCCTCGGCGGACACGCCGGCGCCGGCAACAACCGCGTGCGTGCCACCGCAACGGGCTTCGCCGGAGCGATCGAGTTCGAGGCCACCGCACATTTCGGTCCGCCGCGGCTCATCGTCGTCGATGCGGGCAATGCGCAGTACGGCGCATTCGGCGCACCTCTGCCACGTCCCATCGTCGTCGCGGTCGTCGACGCCGGCAGCAATCGCCTGCCGAACGTTCCGGTCATGTTTTCCGTCGCCACCGGCGGCGGCAGCATCAACGGAGCGCAGAGCGTCCTGGTGAACACCGACAGCGATGGCCGGGCGTGGGTCACGCCGACCCTCGGTCAGGAAATGCTCAACTCGTTCCAGGCGACGATCGGCGGCAGCCAGGCCAGCGTGGCGTTCCAGGCCTTCGGCAAGCTCGCAGGACCGCCGAGCGAGACGCGCATCAGCGGCGTCATTCTCGACAATACCAATCTTCCGATTCCCGGCGTCTCGATCCGCGTCGACGGCACGACGCTCGTCACGCAGGCGGACGACTCGGGACAGTTCACCATCACCGGCGCGCCGGTCGGATACGTGAAGCTCCTCATCGACGGCAGCACCGCGCGGCGTCCCGGCGCGTGGCCGATGCTCGAGTACGCGATGTTCACCATCCCGGGCGCGAACAACACGCTGGAGATGCCGATCTTTCTCCTGCCGATCGACACGCGACGCGGCCTGTTCGTCGATGAGACCACCGGCGGCACGCTCACGCTTCCGGAGTTCCCCGGCTTCTCACTCACCGTGAAGCCGGGCTCCGCGACCTTCCCCGGCGGCAGCCGCACCGGCACCATCTCCGTCACGCTCGTACACGCCGACAAGATGCCGATGACGCCCGGATTCGGACAGCAACCGCGGTTCATCGTCACCATTCAGTCGCCGGGCGTGCACTTCGATCCGCCCGCGGCAATCACGTTCCCCAACGTCGACGGTTACGCGCCCGGTGAAGTGACCGAGATGTACTCCTTCGATCATGACCTCGGACAGTTCGTCTCCATCGGCACGGCGTCCGTCTCCGCCGATGGCTCGATGCTCGTCTCCGATCCGGGCGTCGGCATCGTCAAAGGGGGATGGCATTGCGGCGGCAACCCGAGTGCCAGCGGTACCGCGGCGAAATGTCCAGAGTGCAGGAAGTGCGTCGACAAGAAGTGCGTCGACGACAACGGCGCGGGATGCGACGACAAGAACGTCTGCACGACGAACGACCAATGCAAAGGCGGCAAGTGCGAGGGCACGCCGGTGCCTCCGGAAACGCTGCCGACGGTCTCGTATTCGGTCAATTTCCACAAGCTCTTTGATCCTCTCAAGCTTCCTCTGCAGGTCTTCGGAGTCAATCCGGAATTCAACGTTCAGGGGACGGCGACCGTCGGCAAGTTGAGGGAGTGTTGCAAGCTGCAAGGCGGCGCGAAACTCGACAACGTCTACGGCTCTCTGAGCTTGAGCCTCGGATTCAGTCTCGAAGGACCGTTTCCCGGACTCACCATCCCGCTCGGGAAACTCGGCCAGGTCGGCTTCTACTGGGTGATCGGCATCTCCGGTTCCGGAACTGGCACCGCGAAAGAAAATAAATGCGACGGCAAGCCTGACGGCACCCTCTCCGCCACCGGAACGTTCTCGTTCGGCGGAAAGCTCTATCTCGTCAAGCTGCCCGAAGACGTGCTGAACATTTCGGGCGGTGCGTCCTCCGGAGGCACCGTCGGCCTCACCGGCAAGTGGGACGGCGGTGCCTTCAATGGAGAGGGTGTCCTCGGCCACAACGGCATCATCGCCAGCGGCGCGGTCGTGTTCCTCGACGGCATCATCGAGATCACCGGCACCTACACGCTGGTGGAGCCCGCGTCACTTCCAGGCATTCCCTTCAGCGTGCCGTTCACGATGTAGGTCCGGAGAATCCATGCACATGAAATCGACAAACCTTCTGATCGCCGCGCTGCTCGCTCTGCCCGTTTTTGCCGACGCGCAGACCGCGACGTCCCGGTATCCGACGACGGCTCCGATCGTTTCGAAAGTCGTCGTCGAATCGACCTACTACTTCGTCCGGCGCGACTACCAGCCGCCCATCCCGGTGGCGAACCTCGGCACGACCGCCGGCTTCGATACGCCCGAAGGGACCGCCATTGCGTCGATCTCGGCCATGAAGGCGCGGGACTTCGACCGCTTCCGGTCGCTATGGGACGAGCCTTCGCGAAAGATCATGGAGGCGAAGGATCTCGAGCTCGGCCAGAGCCGCGAAGCGTGGACCGAAGGGTGGAAGCGGGTGTTCACGAACCGCACGGTCGAACTGGTCTCTCGCATCGATTCGGGCGACTACACGATCATCGCGTATCGCCTTCTCTCGCCCGATCCGGCCGTGAAGCCGATCGAGATGCAGGCAGTCCTGAAGGCCGTCGGCAAACGCTGGTTCCTGACGCAGGACATGAGCACCGATCCGGTGTTGTCCGGCTGGCGCAAGCCCGAAGAGCGGGTGCAACGCGTCGGACGCCAGCTCGCCACCGATGACCTCGCGCAATAGGAGCAGCGTAATGACCAGAAAAATCGGCCTCAGCATCGTCCTCCTGCTTCTCATCGCCGCGGTCCTGCCGGCGGCGGAACAGCTCAACGAAAACTGCACCGTGAGCGTGCTCAATCGCTCCGTGCAGGTCGCGAGCGACGGCTCGTGGGTCCTGCCGAACGTGCCGACGAACGTCGGCCTCGTCCGCGCGCGTGCCACCTGCGTCGAGAACGGCATCACCCGTTCCGGACAATCGGACTACTTCCTCGTGCCGGCGGACGGCGTCGTCGAAGTGGCCGAGATCAAGTTCGACGCGCCGGCTCCGATTGCGGCGGCGTTGACGCTCTCCGCGCCGACCACCTCCATCGGCGCCATCGGGGTGACCGTGCAGGCCATCGCTACCGCCACCTATTCCAACGGCACGAGCACGAACATCTCGCTCGCGGCACAGGGGACGAACTGGTTCACGTCGAATCCGCGCATCGCCACCGTTTCTCCGGACGGACGGGTCACCTCCGTCGCCACCGGCAACGTGCTGATCAGCGCGATGAATGAAGGCGCCCTCGGCATGCTGCAGTTCTCCATCGTCACCGGAAGCGCCGGCGACTCCGACGGCGACGGCATGCCTGACGACTTCGAGATCACCAACGGACTCGATCCGACCAATCCCGCCGATGCGGCGGGTGATCTCGACAACGACGGCCTGACCAACCTTCAGGAATACCAGCGCGGCACGATGCTGAACATCGCCGACAGCGACGGCGACGGCCTGCGCGACGGCGAAGAAATCTCCGCCGGCACGAACCCGCTGCTCGCCGACACCGACAACGACGGCATTCGCGACGGACTGGAAGTGCAGACCGGCTCCAATCCGCTCGATGCCTCGAGCTACAACCTCGCGCTGGCGCTGCAGTCGATCACCGTCACGCCGAATGCATTCGAGATCGTCGTCAACACGATCGTCGGCGAGGCCTCGCGCATCGTCGCCGTCACCGGCAATCTCAAAGACGGCACGACGATCAATCTCACCTCGCGCAGCCGAGGGACGACCTACGGCTCGTCGAACCTGACCATCGCCAGCTTCGGCGCGGTCGACGGCCAGATCTTCGGCGGCAACGCCGGCACGGCCACGGTCACGGTCTCGAACGGCGGACACACCACGACCGCCGCGGTCACCGTGCGCTCGTTCGCACCGCAGGCACTCTCGTTCCTGCCGCTCCCGGGCTTCGCCAACAACGTCGACGTCGCCGGCAACTACGCCTACATCGCGGCCGGCGCCGCCGGTCTGGTCGTGGTCAACGTGACCAACCGCACCGCGCCGTCGATCGTCGCCACGCTCGACACCTCCGGAAACGCGAACGACGTGAAAGTCGTCTCCGGCATCGCGTATGTCGCCGACGGTGTGTCGGGACTGCAGATCATCGACGTCTCGAACCCCGCCGCGCCGCGGCTCATCGGCACGCTCGATACCGCCGACGCCTGGGACGTCAGCATTTCCAGCGGCACGGCCTACGTCGCCGACGGCGCTGCCGGTCTGAAGATCATCGACGTCCGCAACGGTGCGGCGCCGGTGCTCATCGGCTCCCTCGATACGAACGGAATCGCCAAGGGCGTCGACGTCGCCGGCAACTACGCCATCGTCGCCGACGGCAGCTCGACGCTCGTCATCGACGTCACCGCTCCGAGCGTGCCGACCCTCGCCGGCGTCGCCGCCACGAGCCAGGCGCGCGACGTCGTGGCCGAAGGGACGCTGGCCTACGTCGCCGATTTCGGCACCAGCCTGCGCGTCATCGACTTCTCCAATCCCGCCTCGCCGCAGATCGTCGGCAACGCGGACCGCACGCTCGCCGGCATCCCGACCGACGTGGTCAAGGCGCGCGAGCTCGTCTTCGTCTCCGACGTCTTCTTCGTGAACGGCGTCTCGGTCACCGACGTCCGCTCGCCGGCCAATCCGACCGTGCGCGCGCGGCTCGACTTCCCGCAGCGCGACGACAACGGCACCGGCATCGCCGTCGATCATCAATTCATCTATCTCACCGCGGAGCGCGGCATCACCGAGAACGGCACCACCGGAGACACGGCGCTCTACATCGGCCAGTACCTGTTCGCCGAGGACACGGCCGGGATTCCGCCGACGGTGCAGCTCACGTCGCCGACGCAGCAGCCGACGGCGATCGAAGGCGGCATCGTGAGGATCGCCGCCAACGCCACCGACGACATCCTCGTCGCCCGCGTCGACTTCCTCGTCAACGGCGAGATCGTGGCCACCGACACCGCCGAGCCGTACGAGTACAACTACCGCGTGCCGGCCGGCCTCCCCAGCATCGCCATCCAGGCGCGCGCCACCGACATCGCCGGCAACCAGGCCTCCACGCCGGTCGTCAACCTGGCCGTCATCCCCGATCCGGGGACGACCGTCATCGGCCGCCTCGCCGACGTCGGGAACCGTGCGCTGTCGGGCGCCAACGTCGTCTGCTCCACGCGCACCGGAACCTCCGATGCGAACGGTGCGTTCTCCATCGGCAGCGTGCCGACGGTGGAGGGGAGCATCCGCTGCTCCGCTTCCTACACCGGTCCTCTCGGCAGCGGTCTCACCGGACTGTCGGCCGCGGTCTCACCCGTGCCGGGCGGCACGACCGACGTCGGCACCGTGACGCTGCGGGCCGCCGTCTCGCAGATCAACCGCACGGTCTTCACCTCCGACTCGAACTTCCGCCTGCGCACGCTCGTGCAGGAAGGCTCGCTGGTCATCGCCTCGTCCCGCCGGTTCAGCGGCGGCGTCGCCGATTCCGACAAGGTCGTGCGGATCGACGCCTCCAATCCGTCGGCCCCCGTGTTCGTCGAGACCATCTCGGCCAACAACAACTACATCTGGGACATCGATCTGCTCGGCGGTTACGCGTACGTCGCGTCCGATGATCTGCGGGTCATCAACTTCAACACCAGGCCCGCGACGCTGATCCTTCCTGATCGCTACACCGACAACTACTCCATTTCCGTCGCGGCGACGAACGGGTATGTCTACGTCGGCACCGATCCGGTGGTCGGCCGCATCCAGATCTTCGACAACAGCAATCCGCAGGCGCCGCGCTTCGTCCGCAATCAGGACCTCGGCGGCGGCGTCAACTTCCACAAGCTGATCGCCTACGGCAGCAAGTACCTCATCGGCATCACGCCGCAGGGCAGCAACGACGTCTGGATCATCGATCGCAGCGACGTCAACAATCTGCGGACCGTCAAACAGATCGCCATCCCGCAGTTCGCGGCGGGCCGCGCGCGCGTCGCCGGCAACAAGCTGTACGTGGTCGATGCCAGCGGCTCTTCGTCCGGCGTGGCCATCATCGATCTGACTGATCCGCTGAACGCGACGCTCCTGTCCTTCGTGGCCACCAACGGGGCCGCGGGAGGCGCCGACGCCATCGGCTCCGACGTCGTCGTGGCCAACGGCTCGGGCGGACTGGCGTTCATCGAGGCCTCCACGCCGACCGCGCCGTTCCTCAGCGGCTCGCAGAGCATGCCGGGAACCGCCTGGGACGTCGTGCTCGCCGGCGAGTACGCGTACGTTGCGGCCAACGATTCATTCAACGTGGTCAGCACCGCGACGCCGCCGCGCATCACCCGCTCGCTCGTCTCGCTGACCCGCGAGTCGACGATGGCGCGCGTGACCGGCGCCCCCTTCTCCATCGGCGGCCGCGCTCCGCTGACCGTCACGCTGACCAACCAGACCACCGGCGCGTCGCTCAGCGGCGGCGTCGTTGCCGCGGACGGCAGCTTCTCGTCCGTCATCCCGGCTTCCGCCGGCGACACGATCACGCTGACCGCGGTCGACGGCACGAACCGCGCGTCCGCACCGCTCGACCTCGGCGGTGTTCCGTTCGGCGGCGCCGTGGCCACGTCCGTCATCACGCAGTCGATGCGGAACGGCGACAACGCATTCCGCGCGCGACTGATGGAAGTGGAAGGGTCCACGATGGTCGTGACCTCGTGGGAAGGAGCGCGCTCCGACAAGGTGCTGCGCTTCGACGTGAGCGATCCGCTCGCGCCGCGATACGTCGACACCATCGCCGCCAACAACAACTTCATCTGGGACGTGGCTCTGAAGAACGGCTACGCCTACGTCGCCTCGGACGATCTGCGCGTGGTCAACATGAACGGCGCGTCGTCGCAGCTGATCATCCCCGACCGCTACACCGACAACTACTCCATCTCCGTCGCCGTCGACGGCACCTACGCCTTCGTCGGCACCGATCCCGTGGTCGGCCGCATCCAGATCTTCGACGTCACCAATCCGCAGGCGCCGCACTACCTGCGCAACCAGGACCTCGGCGGCGGCGTCAACTTCCACAAGCTCCTGACGTACGGCACCAATTACCTGATCGGCATCACGCCGCAGGGCACGAACGACGTCTGGGTCATCGACCGCCGCAACGTGAACAACCTCGTCACCGTGGCGAAGCTGGCCATTCCCGGACTGGTCGGCGTGACCGGCCGTGTCGTCGGCGACCGCCTCTACGTGGCCGATCGCGGCGGCTTCGCCGGCGTGGCCATCGTCGATCTCAGCAATCCGTTTGCTCCGGTGCTGAAGTCGGTGACGGCATCGTCGGGCCCGAGCCTCGGGGTCGACGCGTCCGGCTCGAACATCGTCGTCGGCGACGGCGTCGCCGGTGCCACGTTCCTCGACGCCTCCGATCAGACCGCGCCGAAGATCATCGGCGCGCAGACCATGCCGGGAGCGGCATGGGACGTTCGCTTCGCAAACGGCGCGCTGTTCGTGGCGCACGAGACGGGCATCAGCGTCTTCCCCGACGTCTCCGCGCCGCCGGCGATCAACGTGTCGCTGATCAAACTGAACCGGACTTCCAGCGGCGCCACGGTCACCGGCAGCGCGCACGCCATCGGCGGCCAGCGACCGCTGGCAGTCGGCGTGACGAATCGCACCACTGGCGCCAGCATCAGCGGCATCCCGGTCGCCGCCGACGGCAGCTTCTCGGCGCCGATCACCGGATCGTCCGGCGACGTGATCGCCATCAGCGCCGTCGACGCCTACAGCCGCACGGCCGGACCGGTGGTCGTGGGCAGCATTCCGTTCGGCTCGAGCGTCACGCTGACGCCGATCAGCCTCGGCATGCAGAACAACGACGCCGCGTTCCGCGCGCGCCTCATGGAAGTGGAAGGCACGACGCTCGTCGTGACCTCGTGGGAGGGAGCGCGCTCCGACAAGGTGATGCGCTTCGACATCAGCAATCCGCTGGCCCCGCGCTACGTCGATACGATCGCCGCCAACAACAACTTCATCTGGGACGTCGCCTTGAAGAACGGCTACGCCTACGTCGCCTCGGACGACTTGCGCGTGGTCAACATGAACGGCCCGTCGTCGCAGCTCATCATCCCCGACCGCTACACCGACAACTACTCGATCTCCGTGGCCGTCGACGGGACGTACGCGTTCGTCGGCACCGATCCGGTGGTCGGCCGCATCCAGATCTTCGACGTCACCAACCCGCAGGCGCCGCACTACCTGCGCAATCAGGATCTCGGCGGCGGAGTCAACTTCCACAAGCTGCTGACCTACGGTTCCAACTACCTCATCGGCATCACGCCGCAGGGCAACAACGACGTCTGGATCATCGACCGCCGCAACGTGAACAACCTCGTGACGGCCGCGCAGCTGGCCATCCCCGGACTGGTCGGCGTGACCGGCCGTGTCGTCGGCGACCGGCTCTACGTGACCGATCGTGGCGGCTCGGGCGGCGTGGCCATCGTCGATCTGAGCAATCCGCTTGCGCCGGTGCTGAAGTCGGTGAAGGCGTCGTCGGGCCCGAGCTTCGGAGTCGACGCCGCCGGCTCGAACATCGCCGTCGGCGACGGCGGCGCCGGTGTCACGTTCCTCGACGCGACCGATGTCCTCGCGCCGAGGATCATCGGATCGCAGGCAACTCCGGGAACGGCGTGGGATGTCCGCTTCGCGTTCGGCGCGCTTTACGTCGCGCATGAATCAGGCATCAGCGTCATCTCCGACGTCGTCGCACCGCCGGCGATCAATGCCTCGCTCATCAAACTGACGCGGGTCACGGGCGGAGCCACAGTGGCCGGCAGCGCGCGCGCCATCGGCGGTCAGGGACCGTTGACCGTGACGGTGACGAACCGCACCACCGGTACCACCGGCAGCCCTGTGACGGTTGCCGGCGACGGCAGCTTCTCGTCGCCGATCACCGGATCGTCGGGCGACGTCATCGCGGTCACCGCCGTCGACGCCAACAGCCGCGTCGCCGGACCGATGACCGTGGGAAGCATTCCGTTCGGCTCGAGCGTCACCATGACGCCGATCAGCCTCGGCATGCAGAACAACGACGCGGCGTTCCGCGCGCGCCTCATGGAAGTGGAAGGCTCGACGATGGTCGTGACCTCGTGGGAAGGAGCGCGCTCCGACAAGGTGATGCGATTCGACATCAGTGATCCGCTGGTCCCGCGTTACGTCGATACGGTCGCCGCCAACAACAACTTCATCTGGGACGTGGCGCTCAAGAACGGCTACGCCTACGTTGCCTCGGACGATCTGCGCGTGGTCAACATGAACGGCCCGTCGTCGCAGCTCATCATCCCGGATCGTTACACCGACAACTACTCCATCTCGGTTGCGGTCGACGGGAACTACGCCTTCGTCGGCACCGATCCGGTGGTCGGCCGCATCCAGATCTTCGACATCACCAATCCGCAGGCGCCGCACTACATGCGCAATCAGGATCTGGGCGGCGGGGTCAACTTCCACAAGCTGCTGACCTACGGTTCGAGCTACCTGATCGGCATCACGCCGCAGGGGAGCAACGACGTCTGGATCATCGACCGCCGCGACGTCAACAACCTGCGAGTCGCCGCGCAGCTGGCGATCCCGGGCCTGGTCGGTGTGACCGGCCGCGTCGCCGGTGATCGCCTCTACGTGACCGATCGCGGCGGCTCCGCCGGTGTGGCCATCATCGATCTGAGCAATCCGCAAGCGCCGGTCCTCATCTCCCGGACGCCGACCGGCGGACCGAACTTCGGTGTCGACGTGAGCGGCACGACCGTCGCCGCCGGCGACGGCAGCCTCGGTGCGTCGTTCCTCGATACGACCAACGCCGCGTCGCCGCAGTTTGCCGGCTCGCAGGCGATACCGGGAACCACGTGGGATGTCCGCTTCGCGAATGGCGCGCTGTACGTCGCACACGAGAGCGGCATCAGCGTCGTCGCCGATGTCGCGGCGCCGCCGACGATCGTCACCTCACTCGCACCGGTGACGCGGACCGCGGGCGGGGCAGTGGTCACAGGCGCAGCGCATGCCGTCGCGGGACAGGGATCGGCATTCACCGTCTCGCTCACCGACACCGTGACCGGCACCACGACGAACGGCATCACCGTCGCCGCCGACGGCAGCTTCACCGCCACGCTTCCGACCGCCACACCGGGACACACCATCCTGGCGCAGGCGTTCGACGCTGCCGGCCGCGCTTCGACGAAGTACGCGCTCGGTCAGGTTCCGTTCGGATCATCGGTGGTGACGAGACAGACGCCGCTGGCGATGGTGAACAATGACGCGGGGTACCGCTCCCGGCTGATGCAGGTCGAAGGGAACACGCTGGTCGTCAGCTCGTGGGAAGGCGCGCGCTCGGACAAGGTCCTGCGCTTCGACATCAGCAATCCGAATGCGCCGGTGCTCGTCGATACGACTTCGGCGAACAACAACTACATCTGGGACATCGCCCTCAAGAACGGCTACGCGTACGTCGCCTCCGACGACCTGCGGGTCATCGACATGAACGTGACGCCCTCGAGGCTGATCCTCCCCGATCGCTACACTGACAACTACACCATCTCCGTGGCCACCGACGGCCGGTACGTCTTCGTCGGCACCGATCCGGCGGTGGGACGCATTCAGATCTTCGACGTCATCAATCCGCAGGCGCCGCACTACCTCCGCAACCAGGACCTGGGCGGCGGCGCCAACTTCCATCGCCTGCTGACCTTCGGTACCGACTACCTCATCGGACTCAATCCGACGAGCTCCACCGACGTGTGGGTGATCGATCGCCGCGACGTCAACAACCTCAAGATCGTGTCGCAGCTGCCGATCCCCGCGTTCTCCGCGTCGAACGCGAAGCTCGTCGGCAATCTGCTCTACGTCACAGGCCGCGGGCTCGGTCAGGCCGTCGCTGTCGTCGACCTGACGAATCCGGCCGCGCCGGTGCTGCGGTCGACGACGAGCACGCGTGGCTACACGTTCGGAGCGGATGCGAGCGGCACGACCATCGCGGTCGGCGACGGATCGCCCGGCATCACCTTCCTCGACGCCTCCGACCCGGCGGCGCCGCGGGTTCTCGGCACGCAGTTCGTCGGCGGCACCGTGTGGGACGTCGTGTTCCAGAACGGCGTCGTCTGGTGCGCCACCGAGACCGGCATCGCCGCGATTCAGAGCTTCAACGTCGCCTCGGCAGCGCTCAAAACGAACGCGAACGTCGCCTCGCTCCGAGGCCCGCGCCGTGCGCGGCCGATCGAACTGGCGAAATGGTCATCGTTTGATCGCGAGCTCTACCTCACGCCCCGACTTGGTCCGTAACACGACCTTGTCGGCGGCAACCCTCTCGACGCGGGCATCGAACAACGCCGTGCCCGCGGCGAGAGGGATGAGGCGGCCGGTGCGGGATCCGGGAACGCGGACGTAGGCTTTCCACGTGCCGTCCGCGCCGGCGATGCCGGCGAGGCGGAGGTCGTCGGCGCCGAGCTTGTCGAGGCTGCGTTCGCTCAGTTCTCCGCGGCGTGAAACGACTCTCGGGAGTTTCTCGATCGGCACGGCGGCGGCGCGGTCGGGGCCGAAATAGACGGCCATGCCGTCGATGGCGTAGGGGAGCCGAAGCGTCGCGACGAGGCTGGCGAGCGCGAGGTCCCACGGCGTGTCGAGCACGTACATCGACACCGTTCCCTTCAAATCGCGCGGGACGTGCATCTCGAGACCGGTGGCCATGTGGAGACCGCCGAGGACGTCGGCGGCGTCGGCGCCGGTGAGCGAGAACGAGATCAGCTCGCCCTCGTACTTCTGCGTTGCGATCTCCGCGCACGCGGTCTTGCAGACGCGGTGAAGCGGGCCGTCGGTGATGAACGCGACGCCGCTCGTGCGGAGTGCGGTGATCGCCTCGGCGGGCGTGACGTTGTCGAGATCGACGTCGACCGGACCGCGCACTTCGCCATCGACGATGAAGCCGTCGGCGGGACTGAGCTCGTGCAGGATTTCGAAAACGTGAGTCACCTCTGCGCCCTGCAGATGGAGCGTGAGATTTCCGGAGCCCTTCGCTGCGATCGCCGTCGCGGAAGCGGCTGGGGCACCGGCGCACAGCGACTTCGTTCGCTCATCGAAGATCTCGCCGGGAATGAGGTCGTCTGCATCCGGAAGTTTGCCGGTCACGCGCGTCGTCGCGGTGAACGCGCGGCAGTCGCCGGCGGGCGACCAGTCGAGTCGCGTCGATTCGAAACGCGCGCCTCGCAGTGAGCGCGTCACCGCGTCGCGAGCTGCCGCGCCGAGGGCCACGCCGTGCAGCGTCAGCTCGGGAGCGCGGTAGGTGATGTCGCTGACCAGCACTGCGTGCTCGCGAAATCCGTCGGCCACCGTCGCCAGCGCCTCGCGGAGTCGTCGCGGCTGCATCCGCTCGACGAGTTGATCCGCCGCGGCGAGCACCGCGCGCAGCTTCGTCAGCTTCTCGCGAAACATCGCCGTCTCGGTTTCGACGACTGTCCCCCGAGGCGCGAACGTCACATCGAGCGCCTTCGACGCCGAGTCCCAGCAGCCGAGCGCGAGCCGCGCGTCGAACGTCACGTTCTCGCCGTCGCGAGCCTCGAGGTGGAGCGTCTCGAAGTCGAGCGCCCGTCCCTCGCCGATCGACGCGATGCGGCGCAGCAGCGAGTGCACATCGAGAAAGTCTCCGTCGCCGCTGATCTGCAGATGCGTGAGCCGGTTCATCGACGGCTGTCCGTTCGCCAGCAGCACGGCCTCGGATTCCGCGACGCGTTTCACCTTGAGTCCGTGCAGCTCCTCGAAATCCGATCGCACGGAAGGGTCGGCACAATCGCGATAGTGGTAACGCGCCCGCAGTAGGGCGGTCTCCGCGTCGTACACCTCTTTGCGGAGGGTCGCGAGATCACCCGATTGCGCGTGAGCGGAGAGCGCGGCCAGGGCGAGCACGAGTGCGGCGAGCGATTTCACGACGACACGATTTTACGCTGCACGCGCGGGAGTGTCCGGCGCGGTTACTTCCAGTTCTGCGTATGGCACTCGAAGCAGGAGACTTTCGCCATCTTGCCGCCGCGCAAATCCTTGCCGTGACAGACAGCGCATTTCTGCGTGGCGTTGTCCGCACCAGGGGCGTGCTTCACGCCCTGCTGATCGACGGTGTGAGTTTTCGGCGGATTCCTGCTGGCCGTCGGTGCCTTTGCGGGTGGCGTGCTGGCTGCCGGCTCCGCGGGGCTGGTCGGTGCTGATTCGACGGGCTTCGTCACCGGTTCAGTCGCCGTTGGTGGCGCCTGTGATGCCGGCGGTGTCGTTGCCGGAATGGATGGTACCGGCGCCGGCTTCGGCGCCGTGGTGCCCGGCCTGGTGGCCGGTGTCACGGGCTGCGGTGCGGTCTTCGTCATCATCGTCGTCACGACGGTGCTGGTGACCGTCGCTGTAGGAACGGTGGTGGTGGTCGCTACGGGCGCGACCTCCATCGTGGCCGCCGTTTCTGTGGCCGTCACGGTCGCGGTCTCAGTCGTTGCGGTGACTGTCTCGCGCTTCGATTGACATGAAGTAACGACGAATACGAGCACCATGACGGGGATCAACGAATAGCGGGACATCGACGCCTCCTGAGGCTTCGCATGAATGGTTGTGCGACGGGGTGTTGCGACTTGTTCGCGAGGGGGGCGAGCCTGCTGACTGACCTGCATGGCCGTTGCCAGAGTCCCGTCATCCGTGGCGGATGTTGAGGATGTCGCCGTCGCGTACGATGTAGGTCTTCCCTTCGAGACGCCAGTGCCCGGAGTCCTTCGCGGCGGGAAACGATCCTCCCGCGGCGATGAAGTCGTCGTAGTGCACGACCTCGGCGCGAATGAATTTCTGCGCGAGGTCGGTGTGGATCACCCCCGCCGCCTCCTGCGCCGTCATTCCGGCGCGGATCGTCCAGGCGCGGCACTCGTCTTCGCCGACCGTGAGGAACGACTGCAGGCCGAGCAGCGCGTAGCCCTCGCGGATCAGAGTGGCGAGTGCGGTTTCGCGAATCCCGTACTCTTCCATGAACATCCGCGCGTCGTCGCCGGAGAGCTCCGACATCTCCATGTCGATCTTCCCGAAGAAGGCCACGACGCGCGTGCGCAGACCGGCCTTGGCCGCCGCCACTCGAAAGACCTCCTCCTCGACTATGGACTGCTGGGACTCGTCGAACGAAAGGGCGATCAGCATCGGCTTGACGGTGAGAAGCTGGTACGGCTTGAGGATGTGCAACTCCTCTTTCGAGAGGTCCTCGTTGCGCAGCGGCTTCTCGGCCTGGAGAAGCCCCAGGCACTTCTCGAGGATGGGGAGCTCCCGCTTCCACTGGTCGTCATGGGTGCGGCCGATTTGCTTGTGGATTTTCTCGATGCGGGACTCGAGGATGGCCATGTCGCCGAGGATGAACTCGGTCTCGAACGTGGCCACGTCGCGCAGCGAGTCGATGCTGCCATCGGGATGCGGCACCGCGTCGTCGTGAAACAGACGCACGACCTGAATGAGTGCGTCGTTTGTCTTCACCGCCGACAGAAAGCCGGTCGTGAATTGCGTCGTGCCGCTGGCGCCCTTCTGCAGGCCGGCCACGTCGACGAACTCGATCGTCGCGTGCACGGTGCTCTTCGGCGAAAAGAGCGCGGAGCAGCGATCGAGCCGCTCGTCCGGAACTCGAGCGATGCCGAGGTGCGCTTCGGTCTTTCCGGCGGCGGCGCGATCGAGATGCGTCCGCGTCACTGCCTGAAAAAGCGTCGACTTGCCGGAGAAGGGGACACCTACGATGCCGAGTTGCATGTGCGCAGTATCTCTCCCGTGCGACGATGGTGTCATGCGTCGCCGGATCGCGTTCGTCGTTTTCCTGCTCATCATCGCAGTCGCCGCGATCCTTCTTCATTCGACCGAATGGCTCGCCTCGTTCGGCGGACGCGTGGAGGGCGCGCGGCTGGAGCGCGCGAAGCGTTCGCCGCAGTTTGTCGACGGCAGGTTCCGCAACGCGCAGAAGTCGCGGCTGATCAGGACGTCGTATCGCGCGATGCTGCGGCGGCAGTTTTTCGGCAAGGAGCAACGGAGTCCGGTGCGGCCGGTGCCGGTGATGCACAGGACGCGGCAGGACTACATGACGCCGTCCGCAACGGGACTGCGCGCGACGTGGATCGGGTGGGCGTCGGTGCTCGTGGAGCTCGACGGACGTTACGTGCTCACCGATCCGGTCTGGAGCGAGCGTTGTTCGCCGTCGACGCTGGTCGGGCCGAAGCGCTTCCATGCGCCACCGATCGCGCTCGATGATCTGCCGTCGATCGACGTCGTGGTGATCTCCCACGATCACTACGACCATCTCGACATGCCGACCGTCCGCTTCCTCGGCGCGCGCGGCACGCACTTCGCCGTGCCGCTCGGCATCGGCGCGCATCTCGAGCGCTGGGGCGTGCCGCTCGAGCAGATCCACGAGCTCGATTGGAACGAGAGCCTCTCGCTGCACGGACTGACCATCATCGCGACGCCGGCACGGCACTACAGCGGACGCAAGCCGCGGCAACGGAACGACACGCTCTGGGCGTCGTGGGTGGTGGAGGGGCCGCGGCATCGCATCTTCTTCAGCGGCGACACCGGATACACCGATCACTTCCGCGCGATCGGCGCGGCGCACGGTCCGTTCGATCTCGCGCTGATCAAGATCGGCGCCTCCGATCCGACCTGGTCGGACATCCACATGACCCCCGAGGAGGCGGTGCAGGCGGATGCGGACCTCGGCGCGCGCGTGATGCTGCCGGTGCATTGGGCGACGTTCAACCTCGCGTTCCACGCGTGGCGCGATCCCGCCGATCGCGCGCTCGCGGCGGCGAAGAAAGCGAACGTGGCGATCGTGATTCCGCGTCCGGGTGAGTTCGTCGAGCCGGAGGCGGGAGTGAAACCGGTCGAGGTGTGGTGGTGATTTATCGACGCTTGCGGCGGGACGCCTTTGCCCGTGCGACCGGCCGCCGCCGCGTTTTCTCAGGCAGTTTCTTCATCCGGCTTTCGATGCCGTCGTAAAAGATCTCCGCCGTCGTGCGGATCTCAGGCGCGATGTTCTGCAGCAAGCGCCGGTCGCCGACTTGCAAGGCGCGCAACGCTTCCACCCACGGGCGCAGCCGCGCCGTGTCGCCGCGCTCATCGAGGAAGGTGAGCAGCTCGGCGCCGTAGTTGAGGTGAAGGAGGACTGCACTCGCGCGGAGCCAATCGTCGGTGTTGAACGGCTCGAAGCCGTCGGCGCGGATCGTCAGTGCTTTGCCAAGAGCCTCTCGCGTCAAGCCCCAGTTCGAGTCGTATGCGGCGAAGAGCGCTTCCTGAAGGTGCATGGTGTCAGGTGCTTCTTCATTTGGAAGCTCGAGCAGATCGTCCATCAACGGACGTGCATCTGCTCCTTCACCCATGAAGTCGCGACGAAGAAAGACACGGTTGTGATGACCCGATTCATTAGACGGATCGAGCCGCAGAGCGTTGTCATAGGCATTCGCGGCGTCCGCGTGCCGATCGAGGTAGTCACAATACAAGTTGCCCAGGCCGTTCCAGGGCCAACTGGAACTGGCATCGAGCGCGATCGACTGGTGGTAAGCGGCTTCCGCTTCGTCGAAGCGTCCCAGATGCTGACTGAGCACGCTACCGAGTTGCCACCAGGGCTCGAAAGATTTCGGGTCGAGGGCGATGGCTCTGCGATAGGCGTCCTCGGCTTCGTCGAACCGAAACCGGGATTCGAGAAGGGATCCAAGTTCCAACCACAAGGGAGAAGAGGTGGGGTCGGACGCAATAGCCTTGCGATAGGCCGCCTCTGCTTCGTCAGGGCGCCGCAAGTGATCCTGAAGGAGATCGCCTAACCGTTCCCATGCCCATGCCGAATTCGGCTCGAGCACAAGTGCCTGACGATAGGCTCGCTCCGCTTCGCTGAAACGCTTCGCATGGTCCTGAAGAAAATCGCCCAGATCTTCCCAGGCACACGAAGACTCCGGGGCGATCGCAATCGCTCTGCGGTAGGCGGCCTCCGCTTCGTCAGAGCGATCCAGCACCGCAAGAACGTCTCCCAAACCTTCCCAGGCCACCGCGTACCGCGGATTGAGATCGATCGCGGCGCGGTAAGCGCGCTCCGCTTCGTCAAGGCGTTGTTGACCGTGAAGGACCTCCCCCAGCGCGGTCCACGCCTCGAAGGACTTTGGAGCGAGAGAGATTGCTTGACGGTAGGCGTTTTCGGCGTCGCCAAGATGCTCGAGGATTCCCAGGACGTGACCGAGGCCGATCCAAAGCAAGTGATGCCTGGGGTGCTGAGAGATGCTCTCGCGGAACGCGATCTCGGCTTCGGAGTAGCGACAGAGTGTTATTAGGGAGTGCGTCCACCACAACCACGCCGGCGGCTTAGATGGGGCAGTGGGTGTCAGGGCTGTTCGGATCACCGCGATGCTGGAGTCTGTGAGCGAGGCACCGAAGCCTCCCGGTAGCGAATCGACCATCAACCGAATGAGCTTCTTGCCACTGGCCTGGTGGAACGCTCGATTCCAGTCGTCGGCGTCGTGTCGCCCGCGGATTTGACCGCTCGCCAGCCGCTGCGAGAACCATTCGACAGCCGCCGCCGAATATCGGCGCTCATCGGCAGCGCGGGATTTCGCGATCGAATCCAGCCCGCGCCGAATTCCTTCCCGCGTCAGTTTCTCGGGGCTCGCGGCGAGCTGTTCGCGCTGGCCCGTGATGAACATGTGCCGGTCTCCGAGAGTCTCTTCGGCAAATTGTTCGGGCGTGATCCCCGCGTCGTCCGGCACGAGCGACATCAACTTCTTCCTCAACTCATCGAACGCCAGCGTCGCCGGCGGCAGACTGTCGAAATCGATCAACTCACGCAGCCTTGCGCGCGCTTCGCACGCTTCTTCCTGCAGCGCCGTGAGCTCCGCGTGTCGGGTGAGCTCCTCGGCGGTTTCGAGATCCGTGAGGCTCGCGGCCACGGCCCGGCTCCAGACGTATCGGTCGGGGCTGAAGCGTTTCTCGCGCATCAGATGACGCGCCAGGCGGCTGCGGTCGGCGGGCTCGTAGAAACTCTCGAGGAACCGGGTCAGGAACTCCACCTCGCGGCGCTGCCGGCGCGACGCGCTGCGCATCAGGAACCAGATGTTGAAAAAGCGCTCGGCGAGTTGATAGCCGGTGCGCGTCTCGCCGAAGAGCTCCGTCCTTTCGATGAACCCTGTTTTCTCCAGGCGATCGAGCTGGCTGCTGATCGTGCCGGGCGGCAGGCCGGTCGTCGTGGCGAGGGTCGCGGCGGTCACCGGATCCCAGTGGTTGGCGATCGCGCTGGCGACGACCTGCTGTTGCGGCGTGAGCTCTTCGAAGCGCGCCTTGTACAGCGGCGTGACGCGATCGAGCAGTCCCTCCAGATCGCCGAACACGCTCGGCGCGAAGTCCTCGGCGTACAGAAAAAACAATGTCAGGGTCGTACGCGGATTGCCGCCCGTGAGCTGCCGCAAGACCGTGAGCCGCGCCGGATGCTGCAGTACACGCTGGCGCACGTCATCCCGTTCCGCGACCTCCGCGAGATGCACGAGGAGCGAGCGCATTTCCGACTCATCGAGCGGACGCAGGTAATGAACCTTGAAGTGATCGTAGAACGCGGCGCCGTAATCCTGACTCTGGGGCGGCGGGCTGGGGCTGGTGCCGACGAGGATCGGGCTGCCGGGCCGCATGAGCAGTTCGCGCAGACTGTGCTGCTGACGCTCCTCGATTCGCTCGAAGACGAGTTGGAGGTTGTCGACCAGTAGCACCGGCCGCTGCCCGCTGGCTTTCGCCGCTGTGATGAAAGCGTCGTAGACCTCATCGGCAAACGGCTGATCGTCCTTCGCGGCGCGCATCTCGCCCGCAGTGAGACGGGCGACCGTGGCATCGATCTCCGTCACCGAAGCCGTGTCGTTGCCGAGCTCGCGCGCGTCGGCCAGAGAGTCGAGACAGTTCAGCCAGAACTTCGAGAGCCGGTCGACGGCGTATTGTTCCTCCGCGAAGACGAGCGGGATGAAGCGCGCGGAGAGCTCGGGATCGGTGCGCAGCTCGGCGGCGATGCGGGCGAGGAGCATCGTCTTGCCCATGCCGCGCTGCCCGACGATCAGGTGGTGCTGCGCGCGGCTCTTCGGTTTCTCAGCCGCGAGATCGCCGACGATGCGCTCGAACTGCTGCCGCCGCGCCGCAAACGCGGCGATGATCTGCTCCGGCGACATCCGTCCGGTGTTGTAAAGCGAGAGTTGATGGATAGGGAGAAGCGGCGCCGGCTTCATCGCACTTCTCTCCGGTGCCAGTACTCGCGGAGCAGGAAGGAGCGAAAGGCATAGATGCCGCCGCTCTCCAGGAGGTAGCCATCGCGTTGCAACATCAGCAGCAGCCGCGCGAGCTGCTCCTCGATCGTCGCCGGATCGGTGCTCTGGCGTGTGCTCATCAGCCCATTCAAGATCTGGCTTCGTGTGCGGCCGTCGGCGTACTGACAGAGGTGACGCAGAATGTCCTTAGCCGCGGTGGCATCGCTCTGCCCGAACTGTTCCTCCAGGCGGTGGCGCCACGTGTCGAACTGGCTGAGATTGCCCGGCAGGAGCAGATGGGCGAAGGCCGCATCGATCGTCGCGGCATTTGCCTCGGTCGCGCCGGAGTCCACGAGCGCGTGAAAGACGATCTGCAGGTGATGGGGCAGCGGCCACCCGACGCGCTCGAGGATGAGCGTTCGCATTTCGGCTGACAGCGGCAAACCGTTGCTCTCGCCGAGACGCGAGAGAAATTCGTTCGCCTCGTCTTTGCTCAGAGCGGGGAGGTCGATGGTCGTGAGGTCATTGATGGCTTTGCGCAGATGGCGATCGTCGAGAAAGCTATCGAGTCCGATCGATCCGAGGAAGATCCAGCGGACATTGCGCCGATAGGTCTGCCGGAGTGCGCGCAGCCAGTGCAGAAGGCGGGCGACGCGGTCGGCGCCCTGCTCGTCTTTCGCCAGCGCGAGAAGGAGCTCGGGCATTTCGTCGATGGCGAGGAGGATGGAGTGATCGCCGCCTTCGATCTTCCGGAAGATGCTCTCGACGGCGCGACCGAGGGTGCTGTCTGTCTCGTCGCTGGAAGCCATTTCCATGTCGACGCCGGCCGCGCCGACTTTCAGTCCCCGCAGCGCCTGGCGCGCGCGGCGAAACGCGAGCGCGAGCCGGCCGAGCGGCTCGGGATGGAGTCCGCTCTCGCTCAGGGCATCGACCAGTTTTTCGCCGAACGCCAGCTCATCGTGGCAACCCTCGACATTGAGAAAAACGGCACATCGTCCGGCATGGCGTTCCAGCTCGCACAGGCGTAAAGCGAGAGAAGTCTTCCCCACGCGTCGCGGAGCGGTCAGCAGGAGATTCGCGCCGTTGGATAGGTTCCGCTGCAGGCGGGCGAGCTCGCGAGGTCTGTCGAAGAAATCGCTGTCTTCGACGGGTGAGCCGGTGACGTTGCGCATCAGAAGGAACATAGGTCGCTGGTTGGTGTCTGTCAATATACAGAATTGAATTTATACGCGCTTGTATCGTGATGGCGCTTGGTTTACTCTCTCGTCGATCGTGGCAAGATCGAAACGCGCATCCAACCAGCAACGGCCCATGATCGTCGCCGACGATCCCGCCGGCTGGTGGCGCGATCCGATCCTCTGGGCGCTCACCGCCATCGCCGCCGTTCTCCTCCTCTGGAACCTCGGCGGACGTTGTCTCTGGCAGGACGAGGCGGAGACGGCGTTGCTCGGGCGCAGCATCCTGCACTACGGCAAGCCGGTCGCGAGCGACGGCATCAACGTCATCTCGCAGGAAGCGGGACGCGAGCTCGGGCCGGACAGGGTGTGGCGCTGGTCGCCGTGGGTGCAGTTCTACCTCGCCGCGGCGGGGATGAAAGCCGCGGGCGACTCAGCCCTCGGCGCGCGCCTGCCGTTCGCGCTGCTCGCGATGCTCGTCGTGCCGCTGACCTATCTGCTCGCGCGGCGGGTCTACGAATCGATCCTCATCGCGCGGTTTGCGGCACTGGCGATGACGACCTCGGTCTGGTTTCTGCTGCACGCGCGACAGTCGCGCTGGCACGCGCCGGCGTATGTGCTCGCCTGTCTGATCCTGATCGGCGTCTTCGAGAAGAGATGGTGGGGCGGGTTGATCGTCGCGTTGTCGGGCGCGGCGCTTTTCTACACAAACTACTTTGTCGCGATCTGTTTTCTCGTGGCCATCACCGTCGCGTCGCCGCTGATCAAGATCGACCGGCGGCTCATCGCGGGATTCGTAGGCGCGGCGATCCTGTCGCTTCCAGGCGTCATCTACTTTCAGGTGTTCAGTAAGGCGGGTGGCGGCCAGACCAGCGGGTGGACGCAGTTCTGGGTTTACGTCGTGCAGTTCGTGACGTTCCTCGCGCCGCTGCCGCTCGTGCTCGTCGCCGCGTGGAGCGATCGCCGTCCCGCGACGCGCTTCTTCTTCGCGATGACGATCGCCATGTGCGTGATGCTCGCGTTCGCGCCGTGGGCGATGTTCCGCTACCTCTCCGTGCTTTTTCCGGTCGCCGCGCTGCTCATCGGCGTCGCGCTCGCGTCATTGATGCGCTGGAACGCGACCGCCGGATGGGTCGCCGTCGCGCTGCTCGTGCTGACCTCCGTGCTGCATCGACTGCCGTTCGGCTATATGCAGCTCGAGGCGGCGAAGCAGTTCGAGACGCCGGCGTTCCCGCTCGTCGCGTACGTCGAGGAGATGATCTCGCCGCCGATGGAGCCGGAGTGCGTGGTCGTCGACCTGCTGCGCGCGCAGGGCTCGCCGGGCGAGACCGTGCTCGCGACGTACGGCGATCTCGTGCTGCAGTTCTACACGCGGATGCATGTCGTCGGCGGGATGCAGGGGCAGCCGCTGCCGAAAGATCCGGACTGGATCGTCGGCCGCAGCTTCATCCGCAGCAGCGAGCCGGGGAAGGACTTCGGCGTCCGCCGTTTCGTGAACACGCAGGTCGACGCGAGCCGCTACCAGGTCGTCGCGTCGCCGCCCGATCCGTGCATCATCGGCAATCCCGATCCCGCGTTTCATTCGTTCCACGACGTGCCGCGCGCCGAGCCGATGCGCATCCTGCGCCGCGTGCGATAACACATTCGCATTCGCGGATGTATAATCGCTTCGATGCAGACCGATCTCGTCACCCTCTTCCAGGCCCTCGGCGATCCGACGCGCCTTCGCCTGCTGAACCTTCTCGCCGCCGGCGAGATCTGCGTCTGTTACTTCATCGACGTGCTCGATGACCCGCAGCCGAAGATCTCGCGGCATCTCGCTTACCTCCGCCGCGCCGGTCTCGCATCAGCAAGACGTGATGGAAAGTGGATGCACTACTCGCTCGCGCGTCCGTCGTCGCCCGCCGCCGCGCGCGTGCTCGACGCGACGCTCGATGAGCTGGCGAACGACAAGCAGATGCAGCGCGACCGCGCGCAGCTCGAGCGCGCCTGTTGCGCCGTGCGCCTCCCCGCGCCGCTGGTGAATGCGCCGAAACCGCAGCTGCGGTGAGGAATCATTCGTACCGCAGCGCGTCGATCGGATCGAGCCTTGCCGCTTTGCGCGCCGGGTAGAAGCCGAAGAAGATTCCGACGACTGCCGCGACGCCGAACGAGATGGCGATCGAGATCGGCGTGACGATGACCGGCCACTTCAGCCAGCGCGCAATGAGCACCGACGCGCTGACGCCGAGGCCGACGCCGATCACTCCGCCGACGATCGCCAGCGTCACCGCCTCGAAGAGGAACTGCAGCATGACGTGACGGCCTTTTGCGCCGATCGCCATGCGGATGCCGATCTCGCGCGTCCGCTCCGTCACCGACACCAGCATGATGTTCATGATGCCGATGCCGCCGACGAAGAGTGACACGCCGGCGATGACCAGCAGGAGGTTGCGCAGGACGCCCATCGACTGGGCCTGCGTCTGCGCGATCTCTTCCTGCGAGCGCATCTGAAAGTCGGCGTCGCCGCCGGGCGCGATGCGGTGCCGCTGCCTGAGGTACGCGTCGACCTCGTTCTGCGCTTCCTGCACCTGGTCGGCCGACGTCGCCGACACCTGGATCATGTCGAGCTTCGTTTTGCCGGAGAGGCGCTTCATCACCGTCGTGTACGGGGCGATGATCGTGTCGTCCTGATCCTGCCCCATCATGTTGCCGCCCTTTTTCTCCAGCACGCCGACGACGCGGAACGGCACGTTCTTGATGCGCACGATCTGGCCGACCGCATCGCCGTTGGGGAAGAGATTGTCGAGCACCGTGTTGCCGACGACGCACACCTTCGCCGCCGCTTTCACGTCGGCGTCGGTGAAGAACGTCCCCTGCGAGATGTTCCAGGAGCGGATCAGCGGATAGTCGGTGCTCGCTCCCTGGATCGACGTCCCCCAGTTCAGCTCACCGGCCACGATCTGCGCGGCGGTGCGCACCGTCGGCGAGACGTACGCCACCGCCGGGCACTCCGCCTTGATCCCTTCCGCATCCTCCGGCGTGAGCGTGGAGCTGCCGGTGAACATGCGCGCGCCGCCGGAGGTCGAGGCGCCGGGGAAGACCATGATGTAGTTCGTGCCGAGGGAGTTGATGGTGTTCGCCACCGACATCGCGGCGCCGTTGCCGATGGCCACGACGGCGATCACGCATCCCACGCCGATGATGATGCCGAGCGCGGTGAGGAACGAGCGGAGCTTGTTCCGGGAGATCGCCTTCAGGCCGACGATGGTGATGTTGCCGAGTCGCTGCACCGAGTTCTTCATGATGGGTCTTTCAGTTCATTCCGAGCGTCAGCGAGGAATCACCGGTGGTGTCCGCGCTGCGTTGGCCACAGGCGTGGCACGTGCCGAATTCGGCGCGGCGCCGCCGGAGACCCCTCGCTGTGCTCGGGATAAATTCGTTGCGCTGCACCGAGTTCTTCATGATGGGGCTTTCAGTTCATTCCGAGCGTCAGCGAGGAATCACCGGTGGTGCCCGCGCTGCGTTGGCCACAGGCGTGGCACGTGCCGAATCCTGCGCGGCGCCGCCGGAGACCCCTCGCTACGCTCGGGGTAAATTCGTTGCGCTGGATGGAGTTCTTCATGATGGGTCTTTCAGTTCATTCCGAGCGTTAGCGAGGAATCACCGGTGGTGCCCGCGCTGCTTTGGCCACAGGTGTGGCACGTGCCGAATCCCGCGCGGCGCCGCCGGAGACCCCTCGCTGGGCTCGGGGTAAATTCGTTGCGCTGCACCGAGTTCTTCATGATGGGGCTTTCAGTTCATTCCGAGCGTCAGCGAGGAATCACCGGTGGTGCCCGCGCTGCGTTGGCCACAGGCGTGGCACGTGCCGAATTCCGCGTGGCGCCGCCGGAGACCCCTCGCTACGCTCGGGGTAAATTCGTTGCGCTGCACCGAGTTCTTCATGATGGGTCTTTCAGTTCATTCCGAGCGTGAGCGAGGAATCACCGGTGGTGCCCGCGCTGCGTTGGCCACAGGCGTGGCACGTGCCGAATTCGGCGCGGCGCCGCCGGAGACCCCTCGCTACGCTCGGGGTAAATTCGTTGCGCTGCACCGAGTTCTTCATGATGGGTCTTTCAGTTCATTCCGAGCGTTAGCGAGGAATCACCGGTGGTGCCCGCGCTGCTTTGGCCACAGGCGTGGCACGTGCCGAATCCCGCGCGGCGCCGCCGGAGACCCCTCGCTACGCTCGGGGTAAATTCGTTGCGCTGCACCGAGTTCTTCATGATGCTGCCCTCTTCTCCGGCGCGGCACGCCGCTGCACGGTCCGCTGATCCTGCTGAATGATGCCGTCGCGCACGTGCACGATCCGCTTGGCGTGCTCCGCGATGTCCGGCTCGTGCGTGATCAGCACGATCGTCTTCCCCTCGTCGTTCAGCGCCTGGAAGATCCCCATGATCTCCTCCGACGTGCGCGAGTCGAGGTTGCCGGTCGGCTCGTCGGCGAGCACGATCGCCGGGTCGGTGACGAGCGCGCGCGCGATCGACACGCGCTGCTGCTGGCCGCCGGAGAGTTGCGACGGCTGGTTCTGCTCGCGTCCCTGCAGGCCGACGCGATGCAGCGCCTCGAGCGCCGCTTTCCGCCGCTGCTCGCGCGACCAGCCGAACTCGCCGTAGAGCAGCGGGAGCTCCGTGTTCTCGACCGCCGAGGTGCGCGCCAGGAGGTTGAAGCTCTGGAAGACGAAGCCGATCTTCGCGTTGCGGATCACCGCGCGCTCGTCGCGATCGAGGCGCGACACGTCGACCTTGTCGAGGAGGTACGTGCCGGCCGTCGGGCGATCGAGGCATCCGACGATGTTCATCAATGTCGACTTGCCGGAGCCCGACGGTCCCATGATGGCGACGAATTCACCCTCGTTGACGGTGAGGTTCACGCCGTTGAGCGCGCGCACCTCGAAGTCGCCCATCTTGTAGACCTTGGTCAGGTCTTTGATCTCGATGACCGCCTTGGCCACTACCGTCCGCCTCTGCGGCCGCCGCCGCCCATCGGTCCGCCGCTCGAGCCCGGAGGCGGGGGTCCTTCGACCTTCGACGTGGCGAGACCGACGATCACGTTGTCGCCGGGATTCACCGCTCCCTCCACGACCTGCGTGAAGTGGCCGTCGGTGATGCCGGCGCGGATCCAGACCGGCTTCAGTTTGTTGTTCGCGTCGAGGATGTAGATGTTCTGCCCCGGCTTCTTCGCGCCGCCGCCGCGGGTGAATGCGCCGCCCGCTCCTCCTACACCGCGACGCCGCTCGCCCATCTGCGCCGCGCTGCGCTCGGGGCTCGCCGTCGTCGTGGATGACGACGTCTGTTTCGTGTCCTTCGTATCGGGCTTGAAGCGAAGCGCCGCGTTCGGGATGCGGAGGACGTCGCTCACCGTCGCCACGTCGATCGTCATGTTCGCCGTCATCTTCGGCCGCAGCTTCTCCTCGGGATTCGGGACCTCGATGATCACCGGATAGGTGACGACGTTCTGCGAGACCGTCGCGTTGAGGCGGATCTGCGAGATGCGTCCGCGGAACTCCTGATCGGGATAGGAGTCGACGGTGAAGCGCGCCGGCTGGCCGACCTGGATGCGCCCGATGTCCGACTGATCGACGTCGGCCTGCACCTGCATCTTGGTCAGGTCCTGCGCGATCTGGAAGAGCGTCGGCGCCTGGAACGACGCGGCGACGGTCTGGCCGACGTCATACGCGCGCTCCACGACCACGCCGTCGATCGGCGAGAGGATTTTCGTGTAGCGGAGATTGGTCTGCGACTGCGACAGCGACGCGACCGCCTGCTGCACTCCCGCCGCCGCTTCCTGGTACTGCGCGCGCGCGGCGTCGAGATCGGCATCGGCGGCGAGTCCGGCCGCGGCGAGACGGCGCTGGCGCTCGTAGGTGACCTTCGCGTTCGCCGTCGTGACCTTCGCTTTCGTCACGTCGGCTTGACGCTGTTCGACCTGCGCCTGGAACGGCGTCGGATCGAGCTCCGCGAGGAGCTGTCCCTTTTTCACATGGCTGTTGAAGTCGGCGTAGAGGCGGGAGATGACGCCCGACACCTGGCTGCCGACCTGGACGGTGGTGACGGCGGAGACCGTGCCGGTCGCGGTCACGGTCATCGTGATGTTGCCGCGGTCCGCTTTTTCCGTTTTGTACTGGTCGTTTTTGTTGCCGCGGCCTTTGCAGGCGATCAGCGCGGCGAGCATGAGGAAGGTGACTGCTTTACGTTGCACTGTGCAAAAGCTCCTCTGCGAGGTACGACTCGGTGAGTCGAACGTTGAATCGAGAGAACTCTAATGCACGCTCAGCGCCGTCAGCGGAGGACGTCACCAAGAATTCGCGCGAATGCCTCGGCCGGGTCATCTCCGACGCGATACTCCTCCGGCTTCAGCTCGTAGCGGAAGACGGTGCGGCCGTTCTTGGTGATCGAGGCCGTTGCGCTGCGGCGTTTGCGTCCGCGTCCGAGGCGCTCGAGCGCGCCGTCGAAGTGGATGACGACGTCGGCGTCGTCGGCGACCGTGATGTCGTGTTTGGTGAGGATGCGCGTGAGCTGCGTCGACCAGGTCGCGTCGTTCGCGCGGACGGCGACGCGCGTCGTGCCGCTGAGCGCGCGCTGCGCGGACTCGAGGACCGCGTCGTTTGCGTCGCCGTCGCCGCCTTCGACGTATGCGGCGATTGACGACGGGGCGGGGGTGGGTGCGGGTGCGGGTGCAACAGGCTTCGGTTCCGGCACGGGAGTTTGGATGGGAGCGGGAGCGTGCGTAGTGGTGGTGATTACGCGCGGCGGCGGTGCGACGATCTGAGGTTGTTTCACCTCCATCGTTGATTGCGCCGGTACATCGGGTGCGGGCTCCGGCGCGGCCGTCTTCGTCGTCACCACGGTCTCAGGCGCCTGCACGATCGGCGGCTGCGGCTTCGGTTTCATCAGCAGCGCGGCGAGCACGCCGGCGAATGCGATCGCGAGCAGCGCGATGACGACCACCGGCGCGCGGCTCGGGCGCTCCATCACGGTCGGCGATGACGGGATCGGCGCGGGCGCCGGGGTCATGCGGACCGTCGCGTCGGCCTCGCTGTCGTTCAGCGAGCGCTCAACTTCTTCCAGCGCGCTCGCGAATTCGCCCGCGGTTGCGAAGCGCTTGTTGCGATTGCGGTCGAGCGCACGCGCGAGCAGGGTCTGCAGGCTCGCCGGCATCGACGGCGGCAGCACCGGCATCGGCATCACCTGCGACTCGCGCGAGGAGTGATGCATCAGATATTGATGCGGCGAGGTCGCCTCGAACGGCGGACGTCCGGTGAGCATCTCGTACAGCACGACGCCGAGGGAGTAGATGTCGGCGCGACCGTCGATCTTCTGGCCGTCGTCGAGCACGCCGAGGTGCTCGGGCGATGCGTAGCGCAGCTTGCCGACGAAGATGCCGGTCTTCGTCACCGCGTTGTCGATCTCCTCCGACTTCGCGACGCCGAGGTCGATGATCTTCACCTCGGAACCGCCCGTGACCATCAGGTTCTCAGGACTGATGTCGCGATGGATGATGCCGGCGCGATGGATGGCCTCCAGTCCGCGCGCCGCCTGCGCCGCGAGCCGCAGCGCCTGCCGCGGCGGAAAGACGCCGCTCCGCTTCATCAGCTGCGCGATGTTCTCGCCCTCGATGAACTCCCACACCATGTAATGCGAGCCGTCGGGGAGGCCGGAGAAATCGTGCAGCGTGGCGACGTTCGGATGCTGGACGCGCGTGGCGAGGCGCGCCTCGCGCAGGAACCGGTCGTGCGCTTCGTGGCTGTCGGCGATCTGCGGCCGGATGACTTTCACCACGCGCGTCGTGCCGAGGTAGGTGTGCTCGACCTTGTAGACCTCGCCCATGCCGCCCATGCCGAGGCGCTCGACGATGCGGTACTTGCCGTCGATCGGCGCGTCGGCGTAGCGGCGCTGGAAATCGGTGATCGGCTCGCCGCAATGCGGGCAAGCCTTGAAGTTGCGGTCGATCTCAGCGTGGCAGCGAGGACATTGGAAGGGCATGTTGAGTCCACATCATAAATTGCCGCGTCGTGCGCAGCGGTGCGAAGCGGGGATCGCGGACATAGAGCGATGGCGAGATCCCCTTCGCCACCGCGCGCTTCAGCATTTCGATCGCGGCGTCGTGATCGCCGGCCAGCATGTCGACCATCGCCGCGGATTCGAACAGCGCCGGCACCGGATCGGGATCGCGGAAGGCGAGCGCGAGCTCCTTTTTCGCCTCGCCGAGGTCGCCCCGTTTGGCGAGGCACTCCGCGAGGATCGCACGCGGCTCCGGTTCCTGCGGGTCCAATTTGAGGATGGCCCGCGCGAGGTTCATCGAGTGCACATACGCGTCATTCGCTTCCTGCTCGCGACGAAGAACGTGCAGCACGTCGCCGTACAACGCCCAGGTGTCGATCTCATTCGGCTCGAGCCGCACGGCCTCGGCGAGATTGCGCGCCGCGGAGTCGAGGTCGCCGATGAGGAACTGACACTGCGCGAGCGAAGACAGCGCGCGGCCGGTCGGCGCGAGCTCGAGCGCCTCCTGGAATCGCTTGATCGCCTCGTCGAGGCGTCCCGTCTGCATCGAGATCGCCGCGAGGTTGATGCGATTGCCCGGATAGTCGGGATCGAGCGCGATCGCGCGGCGGAAGAGCTCCGCCGCATGCTCCGGCCGGCCGGTCTCCATTTCGAAGATGCCGTAGCTGCTCACGCAGAGGGCGCACTCGGGATGAATCTGCAGGAGATAGTTGTAGGTCGAGACCGTTTCCTTCGTGCGCGAAAGCGCGCCGAGGACGCGGGCCAGGTCGAGCAGGACATCGGTGGCATCGGGATCGGCGGCGAGTGACGCGCGCATATCGCGCGCGGCCTGCTCGTACTGGCCGCGCAGGCGGCCGAGGAGTCCGCGCAGCGCGAGGACGCGCGGATGGTTCGGATCGATGCGCGCCGCTTCGTCCGCGCACGACTGCATCATCTGCATGTGCCGCGGATTGCGCGGGCCTTTGTGCATCCACGCGCGTCCGAGAGCGGTCAGCACGAGCACCGAGCGTCGACCCTCGGGGCCGAGCGATTGCAGCAGCGCGATCGACTCGTCGGGGCGCGTCCTCGTCGTCGCGGGCGTGAGCAGCGCGAGCGCGCGCAGGTAGGTTTGCTGGCGTGCCGGCGTGTTCAGCGCCTTGTCGTGATCCTTCTCGACCGCCTGCCGGAGCTTGATCACCGCGGCGATTCCCTCCGCCGCCCGCCCCTCGAGATCGGCGGCGCCGGAGCTCGGCGCGGTCAGCGATGCGGCGCCGAGCAGCGTGTCGTCATCGATGGAGGTGAGGCGGTACGAGAGGCGGGTGGCGTCGCCAGCCGTGCGCTCGACCGTGCCGTTCAGCACGAGCTGCGCGCCGGAGCGCTTGGTTGTGATGCCGAGCGCCGTCAGGCGAGTGGTGATGCTGTCGGCTGCGGCGAACGGCATCACCATCAGGTCGTTGTTCTTCGGCGTGTTGCGGCGGAGGATGAGCCAGAAGCCGAGGAAGACGACGATGATGGCGGCGACCATGTAGGACAGGCGCCCTCGCCTGTCCGGGGGCGGGGATACGACGGGAGCGACAGGCGGGGGCGCCTGTCCTACACCAACCAGCCGATACCCCCTCTTCGGGATCGTCTCAATGATCTCGTCCCCGAGCTCCTTGCGGATGTTGAAGACCAGTTTCGACAGCGTCGACTCGTCGACGAAGGCGTCGGGCCACACCGCCTCCATCAGATCGGTCTTCGAAACCACCTCCCCGGCGCGGGCGGCGAGGACCGTCAGGAGGTCGACCGCCTTAGGAGTCAGCGAAACCCGCACGCCGTCGCGCAGGACGATCTTCTGCTGGGTGTCCAACTCGTAAACCCCTATGGCATAGCGGGTTGGCGCGACCGGAGAGGACATTCGGAAGTGATGTTAGCCGGGCTGCGAAAAAAAAAGGAAAAGAAAAGGAAGCGCAGGGAAAGCGGCTGCGACGGGCGAATCCGATGTTGCCCGGCATGGACATCAGCGACCTCTTTCAGACGACCAGCCCCGACCTTCCAACCTACAAACGAATCAGCTCCAGCATCGAGCAGGCGGTGGCGCGGGGTGAGCTTCCGATCGGCACCCGGCTGCCGTCGGAGCGGATCCTGGCGCGGCAGCTCGGCAAGAGCCGGACGACTGTCGTCGCCGCGTACGACGACCTGCAGATGAAGGGGATCATCCAGCGATACGTCGGCCGCGGGAGCTTCATCGCCGGCGGGATCGGCGCCCCCGACGCGCCGTTCGCCTGGTCGGGCAAGATGGCGCGATCGGCGATGACGATGACGTCGAGCGCGAACGTCCTGGAGCTCGGCGTGTCCGCGGTCGACGTCTTTCCGCACGACAAGCTCGGCTTCGCCATCGACGAGATCCTCCGCCGCAGCCGCCGCGCGGCGCTCACACCGCCGCCGGTGGAAGGGGAGGGACGGCTGCGCGAGGCGATCGCCGACTACGCCAACTGCGAGCCGGATGAAGTGCTGGTCACCAGCGGCGTGCAGCAGTCGCTCGACCTGATCGCGCGCTATCTGATCGATCCGAAGGACGCGGTGATCGTGGAGCAGCCGGGACACACCGGCGCGTTTCACGCGTTCCGCTCCAGCCGCGCGCAGGTGATCGGCTGGAACGCGCCGGCGTGGAACATCGGCGAGCTGCAGCACCTGATCGTCCGCCACAGACCGAAGCTGATCTACACGAATCCGACGTTTCACAATCCGACCGGCGCGACGATGAGCATCGATGCGCGCCGCGAACTGCTCGCCACGGCGTCGGTGCTCGCGGTGCCGATCGTCGAGGACGACACCTATTCGCAATTGCACTGGACCCGCCAGGCGCCGCCGCCGTTACGGGAGCTCGATCACAACGGCATCGTGATCCGCGTCGGCTCGTTCTCGATGATTCTCACGCCCGGCATCCGCCTCGGATACCTCATCGCGCCGCGCCAGATCCTGCGCGACCTCGCGGTGCTCAAGAAGGCCTCGAGCGGAACGGGCGACGCGATTACACAACGCGCCGTCGGCGAGCTGCTGCGCAACGGCGTCGTCGAAGATCATCTCGCCGTCCTGCGGCGCGAGCACAAGCAGCACTACGACGCCTTTGCGCGCTCATTGAACGGCTCGGCGATCAAGCACACGCCGCCCGCCGGCGGTATGTACGCGTGGCTCAAATTGCCGGGCGAAGTGACGCAGACCGCGCAGCGCGGCGTGACGCCCGGCGCGCGTTTCTATCCCGCCCCGACGTCGTCGTCGCACGTGCGCGTCTGTTTCGCGGCCCTCGGAGGCCACTATGAGAATGGCCTTAAGACCGCCGCCGCTTGATCTCGATATTGAGAACACCAACGAACAAGGAGCTCGTCATGAAAACCATCCGTCTCGCCCTCTGGTTCTCGATCCTCATCGGCTGGATGATCGCCAGCGTGTTCCATCCCGAAAGCGACAGCACGGCGCGGACGGTCGTCTTCATCTCCGGCGCGATCGTCGAGGTGGTCTATCGGATCAAAAAGAAGAATCCCGATGACACGCCGATCACGCCCGAGCCGATCCAGTCGTTGAACCTCACCAAACGGCAGTAACAGGCGCGGTGGCCGAGAGCATTTTGATATGCTCTCGGCCCCTATGGCGCTCTTCTCTTCCAAGGATCCCGTTCCGCAGAAACCGATGCCCCGCAACGACCTGCAGCCGATGCCGGGCGGGACGCATTTCGGCCCTCAGATCACCATCGAAGGGACGATCACCGGCACGGAACGCGTCTTCATCGAGGGGACGGTCAAAGGGAAGATCAACCTCTCCAGCGATCTCCACGTCGGCAAGCAGGCGCGCGTCGAAGCGAGCGTGCATGCGAAGAACGTGGTGGTGGAGGGGAAGGTGACGGGCGACATCTCCGCCGACGACCGCGTGGAGCTCGTCACGACCGCCACGGTCGACGGCAACATCAAGGCGCCGAAGATCGTGGTCGCCGAGGGAGCGCGATTCCGCGGCTCCGTCGACATGGGATCGGCGAAGCCGAAGGAAGACGCAGTAAAAATCAAATAGTTGCGCGCCCGGCCTCGCGTGCAACCCTCCGAAGGAGTCCAAATGTCCGCAACCGCAACCAAGTCCCTGCACGAAGAGTACTCACTGCGCGAGCCGCGCGAGTACGGCAACTACATCGACGGCGAATGGGTGAAATCGTCATCCGGTCAGACGTTCGAGAACCGCAATCCGGCGAACACCGACGATCTCGTCGGGACGTTCCAGGAGTCGAATGCCGATGACACGGCGCGCGCGGTCGACGCCGCGGCGAAGGCGTTCGAAGGCTGGCGACTGACGCCGGCGCCGAAGCGCGGAGAGCTGATCTATCGCGCCGCCGAGATCCTGCGGCGGGACAAGGAAAAGATCGCCCGCGAGATGACGCGCGAGATGGGGAAGGTCCTCGACGAAACGAAAGGCGACGTCCAGGAAGCGATCGACCTCGCGTACCTGATGGCGGGCGAAGGACGGCGGCTGCACGGTGTGACCACGCCGTCGGAGCTGCCGAACAAGTTCAACATGTGCGTCCGCATGCCGCTCGGCGTGGCGGGTCTCATCACGCCGTGGAACTTCCCGATCGCCATCCCGGCGTGGAAGTCGATGCCGGCGCTGATCGCCGGGAACACGATCGTGATCAAGCCGGCGTCGCTGACGCCGCTCTCGGTCGTGATGCTCGCGGAGGCTCTTGCCGAGGCGGGGATTCCGAAGGGCGTGTTCAACGTGGTGACGGGTGGCGGACGCGAAGTCGGCGAGCCGCTGATCAAGAATCCGAAGACGAAAGTCATCTCCTTCACCGGCTCGACGGAAGTCGGCCGCGACATCTCCATCGCCTGCGCGCCGACGTTCAAGCGCCTGCACCTGGAGATGGGCGGCAAGAACGTGATCATGGTGATGGACGACGCCGACGTCGACCTCGCGGTCGACGGCGCGCTGTGGGGAGCATTCGGCACGGCCGGACAGCGCTGCACGGCGTCGTCGCGCCTCGTGGTGCACAAGAAGGTCTACCAGGAGTTCGTCGACAAGCTGGTCGCCCGCGTGAAGAAGCTGAAGATCGGCTTCGGACTCGATCGCGTCGACATGGGACCGAACATCTCCGCCGGTCAGATCGAGACGGTGAAGAAGTACGTGAAGATCGGCAGCGATGAAGGCGCGACGTGCGTCGCCGGCGGTCACGAGCTGCGCGACGAGGCGTACGCCAAGGGCTACTTCCACGAGCCGACGGTCTTCGCCGACGTGAAGCCCGACATGCGCATCGCGCAGGAGGAGATCTTCGGACCGGTGACCGCGGTGATCCCGTGCGACTCGCTGGAGAACGCGATCGAGATCGGCAACGGCGTGCGCTACGGACTGTCGTCGTCGATCTACACGCGCGACGTGAACAACGCGTTCGTCGCCATGCGCGACATGTACACCGGCATCTTCTACGTGAACGCCCCGACGATCGGCGCGGAGACGCACCTGCCGTTCGGCGGCACGAAGGAGACCGGCAACGGTCATCGCGAGGCAGGCGTGGCGGGCATCGACGTGTTCACGGAGTGGAAGTCGTGCTACATCGACTACTCCGGCTCGCTGCAGCGCGCGCAGATCGATACGGAGGAGATTTAGTTGGCCGTTTTTCGTTGGCCGTTGGTCGCGCTGCTGTTCGCGGTCAACGCCTTCGCGCAGTCCAACGCTGACCGTCTCGTCACGTCCGCGCTGTCGAACACGCGGGCGTACGAGACGTTGTCGTATCTGACCGATGAGATCGGAGCGCGTCCCTCCGGTTCGGCGAACGCGGCGCAGGCTGTGGCGTGGACGACCTCGCAGTTCCGCGCCTGGGGCATCGACGTCCGCACGGAGAAGGTGACGGTTCCGCACTGGGTGCGCGGCGATGAGCGCGCGCGCCTGGTCTCGCACAACAACCAGAAGATCGTCCTCACGGCCCTCGGCGGCAGCATCGCCACGCCGGCGCAGGGACTGACCGCCGATGTGATCGAGGTCTCTTCGTACGACGAGCTGAAGCAGCTCGGGACGAAGGTGAAAGGGAAGATCGTCTTCTACAACAACCCGATGGATCTCGAGCTGGTGAAGGCGCGGCATTCGTTCGAGGCGTATTCGCGCGTGGTGATCTATCGCGGCAGCGGCGCGAGCCGCGCGGCGGAGTACGGCGCGGTGGCGGCCCTGATCCGCAGCGTGGCATCGGCGTCGCTGCGCACGCCGCACACGGGCGCGATGCGCTACGACCCGAAGCAGCCGAAGATTCCGTCAGCCGCGATGACGACCGAGGACGCGGAGCTGGTGCATCGCCTGCTCGCGCGCGGCGATCGGGTGCGGATGCACGTGGTGCTGACGCCGAAAACATTGCCGGACGTGGAGTCGGCGAATGTGATCGCGGAGATCCGCGGCAGCGAGCACCCCGAGGAGATCGTGCTGATCGGCGGCCACCTCGATTCCTGGGACCTCGGCACCGGCGCGATCGACGACGGCTCGGGCGTGGCGATGGTGATGGAGACGATGCGCCTGGTGAAAGAGTCAGGCCTCCGCCCGAAGCGCACGATCCGCGCGGTGCTGTTCATGAACGAGGAGAACGGCCTGAACGGCGGCCGCGCGTACTTCGCCGGTCATCGCAACGAGAAGCACATCGCGGCAATCGAGACGGACGCCGGCGCCGCCGCGCCGACCGGCTTCACGACGACGCTGAAAGGCACCGCACTCGACGCGATCGTGGCGAAGACTGCGGCGCTCGACCGCGTCGGCGCACATCGCTTCGAGTACGCCGCGCAGACGGGCGCCGATACATCATTCCTGATCGAGGCAGGAGTCGCCGGCTTCGGCCTGGTCCCCGATCCGTTGCACTACTTCGACTACCATCACACCCCGGCCGACACCCTCGACAAGATCGATCCTCAAGAGCTCGCCCAAGACACCGCCGCGATCGCCGCGCTGGCGTGGACGATCGCGGGGGAGTGACGGGGAACGACGAGAGCGCCTCCGGCGGGCCGGCACGGCCGGCAGCGGTTGAGATCGAGCGCAAACATCAGCGCTGCCGGCCGTGCCGGCCCGCCGGAGGCGCCCTCGTCGTCTCCCCTTCGATCCTACGACGCGTTCTTGTACGCCGCGGCGTAGCGCTTCGAGGCTACGGGGTCCTGCGTGATCTTGCGGATCTCCTTCTCGAAGCTCTGATCATCGAGGCCGTGCGCGGACAGGAGCTCCTGGGCGCGTGACGGTTCCTTTTTGATCTGGGCGCCGAGCTCACCGAGTTGTTCCGGCGTCATGGTTGTGGCGGCGAACTGTTTCGTCGCCGGCTGCGGTGAGGCCGCGGTGTTGCTTTGCTGCTGCTGCTTACATCCCACCAGCATCACGAGCGCGATGGCGGATGCGATCCATGTGCGTTTCATCCTTTCCCCTTTCCATGACCCTTACCGTTGCCGTTGCCGTGGCCCTTGTTCTGGCCCGGAGGGCCGCCGTGCGGATTACCGCCGCCGTGTCCTTTACCCGGTTTCATTTGTACCGGCACAGGCTGCGGCGATGACGAAATCATCGGCGGCGGAACCACGACCGTCTTCTTCGGATGACCGCGATGCACGACCTCCGCACCGGTTTGATATCCATAGACTTTCTTCAGTTGTCCCGGAGGACCGCCGTGCGGATGCGCGCGGACGACCCGCACCGGCGCGGGCTGCGGCACGAACACCGGTTGCGGCTGCGGTGCGATCACGTTGATCTCGCGCGCGCCGTACGTGCGCAGGCGATCGGCGACGACTGTCGCCAGCGCGGGGCCGGTCACGCCGTTGTTCACCTGCGTCGTGACGTACTGCACGAACTGCGGCGAGGTGTCGGTGTTCACGAACGCCACCGGGACGTAGCGCACGACTTCGACGAACTGCTGCGGCGGGACGTTCGCCTGATTGAGCTGCGCGACGACGTCGAACAGCTGCTGCTGCGGGATGCCCGCGAGCTCGGCGACCGCCGCGACCGCGACCGGCATCGCCACGAGGGATAGCAGGCTGCTGTTCGTGCGTGTCGTCACGTACTGCGGGATGATCTCGGTCGTCTCCACGATCACCGGCTGCGCCGGCACGAGCTCGAAGCGCGGCACGTCGTACCGCATGTGCAGCTCGTCGGCGATGTTCGTCGCCAGCTGCGTGCCGGTCACGCCGCGGCGCGTCTCCGTCGTCACGTACTGCACGATCTGCGGTTGTCCGTTCTGATCGATCAGCGCGACGGGAACGTAGCGGACGATCTGCACGAACTCCGACGGAGGCACGTTCGCCTCATTGAGCTGCGTGACCAGATCGATGAGATCCGGCTCCTGCACGCCGTTCAGATCCGACGCGGCGGCTACCGCCAGCGGCATCGCCACGGCCGATAGCAGCTCCTTCGTATTGAGGGCGAAAGCGCTCGAGGCGATCATCATCACCGCGAGCGCCATTCCTATTTTTTTCATCAGCATGGGGCACACTCCTGATCACCTTCTGTGCAAGGATTGCGCTCGAATGAGGCTACGCATCGGTCTGCTTTGCATCGTCGCGCTCGCTGCGTGTCATCGAGGCGAGCAGGTGCGTTTCGAGAACGCGCCGGTCGTGTTGATCTCCATCGATACGCTGCGCGCCGATCACCTGCCGGCGTACGGATACAAGGGCGTCGACACGCCGCACCTCGACAGTTTTCGCCGCGACGCGATCCTTTTTCGCAACGCGTACTCGCATTGCCCGATGACGCTGCCGTCGCATCTGTCGATGCTCACCGGCCTGCTGCCGCCGCAGCATGGCGTGCGCGACAACGCTGGTTTTCATTTCGATGGAGCGCAGCATCCGACGCTGCCGCGTCTGCTGCACGATCGCGGCTACGCGACTGGTGCGGCAGTATCGTCCTTCGTGCTGCGCGGGGAGACAGGACTCGGCAGTCTGTTCGATGCATATGACGACGCGACCAACGCGCGCGCCGGCGCGGCGTTTCGCGACTATCAGCGTCCGGGTAACATCACCGAATCGGTCGCCGAGAAGTGGATCGACGCGCACGATTCCGCGCCGTTCTTCTACTTCTTCCACATCTACGAGCCGCACGTTCCGTATGAGCCGCCGGAGCCGTTCCGCAGCCGATACGCGAGCGCGTACGACGGCGAGATCGCGACGTCGGACGCCATCGTCGGCAAGCTGCTCGAGCATCTGAAGGCGAAGGGGATCTACGACCGCGCGATCATCATCATCTGTTCCGACCACGGCGAAGGACTGAACGACCACGGCGAGGATCAGCACTCGATCCTCGTCTACCGCGAGGCCATCCACGTTCCGCTGCTGCTGAAACTTCCGTCGTCGCAGCGCGCAAATACGACCGTCGATGCGCCGGCGCAGCTCACCGACATCTTCGGCACGATCACCGGTACAGGCCCGTCGTTGCTCGAGCTGCCGAAGTCGCGAAAGATCTACAGCGAGAGTCTCTATCCGCGCTACCACTTCGGCTGGAGCGAGCTCCGTTCGCTGATCGACGAGCGCTTTCATCTGATCGCATCGTCGTCGCGCGCGGAGCTGTACGACGTGCAGCGCGATCCCGCGGAGCGGAACGATCTAGCCTCGACGGAGCGCCGCGCGGTGAGCGCCGGCCGCGACGAGCTGGCGAAGTTCGGCGACGCCATCCCCCAACCCGCCGCCGTCGACCCCGAGACCGCTGCCAAGCTCCAGGCCCTCGGCTACCTCGGCTCCACGCACAAAGGTCCGGCCGGGCCGCTGCCCGATCCGAACAAGGCGATCGCCACCCTCGCGCCGATGCGCGAGGCGATCGAGCTCGCTGCCGCGAATCGCATCGACGAAGCGGTGTCGCTCTTCCGCTCGATCCTCGCGCAGTCGCCCGACATGGTCGAGGTGTGGACGCAGCTCGGCGACACGCTCGCGCACGCGGGGCGGACGGAGGAGGCGATCGCCGCGTATCGCGACGCCATCGCGCGCTCGGCGGTCGCCTCGCCCGATCTCATCCTGCCGCTCGGCAGTCTCTATCTGCAGAGCGGCAAGCTCGATGACGCGCAGCGCGCCGGCGAGCTGACGCTGAGCGCCAGTCCGCATCGCGCAAAGACGCTCCTCGCCGGTGTCGCGCTGGCGCGCCGCGATTTCGAAACGGCGAATCGTTACGCGCAGGACGTCGCCGACGAGCCGTCAGGAGTTCTGCTGCTCGCCGAAATCGCCGCCGCGCGCGGCGACTACGCCGGAGCGTTGCGCATCGTGGATGACGCGCAACGCATGGCCGTGGAGCGCGAGCTCCCTCCCGTCTACCGACTCGAGTTCGTCCGCGCCGACTCCCTGGCCCGCCTCGGACGCATCGACGAAGCGCGCGCCGCGTATCAACGCGAGATCGCCGCGTTCCCGAACGATCTCCGCGCGTACACCAACCTCGCGGTGCTGCAGTTCATCGGTGGCGACACGCGCGGCGCGGATGCCACGCTGCGGGCGATGGTGAGCGCGAATCCGACGCCCGCGGCGAAAGCGCTGGCGTCGCGGACGCGCGCGACATTGCGCTGACACGCCGAACTACAAAAAGCCCCGGCCTTGCGGCCGGGGCTTTCGTACTGCGATGTGAAGCGGACTAGAAGCGGAGTCCGACGGCGAAGCGGTACGTACGCGGAAGCTGGTAGGCGTCCTTGTTCGTCGGCTTGCCGAAGGTCGGATCGAGACGGAAGTTGTAGTGTCCGTTCGGATCGTCTCCGTCGTGGAATTCCTTCGGCGTCTCGGTGAACGGATTGAACGTGAAGAAGCCGTTCACGCAGGTCGGGGTGGCCGCCGGGCAGACCGGACGGGCAACACCTGCACGCGCAGCCGAGGCGCGCGTGTAGACGCGGGTCTCGACCACGTTTCCGAGATTCGTCGAGGCGAATTCAACGCCCTGCTCGTTGAGGGAGTTGATCAGGTCGGCGCGGAAGAACACGTTGACCTTGCCGAAGGTCGGGAGGTTGTACGTCGCGGTGAGGTCGGTCGACGTGATGTCGTCGACGCGGAACTGGCCGCGGTCGCTGAAGTAGTAGGTGACGTTGGTCGGCGGGGTCGCATAGCCCGGGTTGGTGATGAGTCCGAGCATGCGGATGCTGCCGGTTGCCGAGTACGGCGTAGCGCTGTGGTAACGCTCGAGAACGCCGAGGTTCAGGTTGCCCCAGGGGAGCGCGATGTCGTAGTTGGCGAAGATGTTCGCGCGGTGGCGGATGTCCTCGTTGAGATAGCCGACCGGGATGCTCTGCGCGAACTTGTTGTACTCCGGATACTGGTTGTTGCCGACGGTCACGGTGGCGTTGTTGAACGTCTCACCCTCGACGTTGCCCTTGAGGGTGGCGTACGTGTAGTTGCCGCCGAGATTCAGTCTGCCCAGGCGGTACGCGGCCTGCGTCTGGAGGCCGTGATACTTGCGGGAGAGACCGCTGTCGTCATTGCCGACCTGCGTGATGTCGACCTTGCTGCCGTTCGCCGCCGTTCCCGAACCGGTGGTGGTGTCGGTGAACGAGACGTAGAAGTCGTGCCAGCTGCGGTCGATGTAGTCAGCGCGGACGTAGCCGTTCGAGCCGATCTGGCGGCCGTAGCCGACGGCGTATTCCGTCGAATTCGGCGACTTGAGGCCGCTGCGCAGCTTCGCGGTCAGACCGGGGAGGAAGATGAACTCGATGTCCTTGTAACCATTCGTGCCGCCGACCGAGTTGAACCAGTCGAAGACGGCCTGGATGGCCGCGGCGGTGGAAAGGGTCGGAACGCCGGCGTTGATCGCGGGTCCCTTGTAGTTGAAGTAGATCGAGCCCGGCTGGCCACCGACGGCGACGGAGTCATTGACGCCGTTGTCGATGTGCGAGACGTACTTGGCGTAGCTGGCGGTGAAGCGGTTGCGACCGTCGCCATTGAGGTCGTACACGAGCGAAAGGCGCGGGCTGACGTTCGAGTCATCCGAGACCTTGGTGTGCGACTGGTCGACAGCGTCGTTCTTGTCGTAGCGGAGGCCGAGGTTGAAGCTCCAGTGGTTGTTGAAGTCCCACTTGTCGTTGACGAAGAACGACTTGGTCGATGCGTCGCTGGTCTGGCTGAGCTGCGAGATCGGCGTCGCTTCGACGTAGTAGTTCGTCTGCGGGAGCATGCGGAGGAAGACTTCATCGCCCGGCTTCAGGGACGTGCCGTCCTTGTTGACGAAGTCGCCCCAGATGCGGAAGCCGCTGCCCGACTGCTCGTTGTTCTCGTGACGGAGTTCGTGGAAGTCGTCAATACCGGCGACGACATTGTGCGAGCCCATCGACTTGGTGGAGAGGAAGTAGTTGGCTTTCGCCAGGTAGTCCTTGTTGTTGCGGAGCTTCGGATCGCACTCGCCGCAGAACGTCGGCGACCAGGCGCGATTCGCGGTGCTGATGTCGCGCAGGAGCGTGCCGTTGATCAGATCCTTCGGACCGCCGCCGCCGATGAAGGCGAAGTAACGGCGGCTGTACTGGGCCTCGACGAGGAGGCTGTTGGTGATCACGCCGCTGTAGTGATACGACTGCAGCCAGTTCGGCAGCGTGCGATTGGTGAGACTGCGCAGATCGACGACGTTACCGAAACGGTTGTTCGTTTCTTCCGTCTCGTTGTGCAGGTACGAGCCGACGAGCGAGTGCTTGGCGGTGATCTGACCGGTCAGCTTCACTTCGTAGCGCTTGTTGTCCTGAACGTTGAGGAAGGGGATGTTCGTCGCCGTCGTGACGAGGGAGTTGTTGGACTTGAACTTGCGGCCCGCGCCGAAGAACCAGACGCGGTCCTTCAGCAGGTAACCGCCGAGGGTCGCCTCGTACTGGTGGCTCTTGACGTCGGCGTTTTCCGGCTGAGGAGCTCCGGTGAGGGGGTTCTTGAAGTCGGTCTCATCGGTCCACGACGGGTTGGTGACGTTGTCGCGGAGGGAGCCGCTGAACTCATTGCCGCCCGACTTGGTGAGGGTGTTGATCACGCCGCCGGTGAAGCGGCCGTACTCGGCGGAGACGCCGCCGGTGATCAGCGTGGTCTCCTGGATGGCGTCCTCGATGAACAGGTTCTCTGGCTGGCCGCGGATGGAGTCGTTCACGACGACGCCGTTGACCATGTAGAGGTTGTCGTACGAGGGAGCGCCGTTGATGATCGTCTGGTTGTTCGGGCCGGCGTTGTTGACGCCCGGCGCGAGCTGAATGCGCTGGGCGATGGTGCGGCCGATCGGCAGCGCTTCGACCTGCTCACGCGTCAGCGACGTCGACACCTGCGGTGTCTCCAGAACCGAGGGTGCCGTCGCGGTGACGGTGATTGCTTCGGCCACCGCGCTGACCTTCAGGTCGGCATCGGCGCGCGCGGTCTCAGCCAGCCGCACGTTGACGCTCTGCGTCACCTTCTGCATTCCTTCCAGCTCCGCGGTGACGCTGTACTTCCCGGGGGGAAGGGCGCTGAAGCTGTAGTCGCCGTTGGCTCCGCTCACGGTCGTACGCACACCCTGCATTGAGGGCGATGCGATTGTGACGGTGGCACCTGGCAGCGGCGCGCCGGCCGTGGTGACCGTGCCCACGATGTTACCCGTGGTCTGCGCGAAGGCATTGACGCCGACGAGCAGAAGCGCGGCCACGAAAACTGCGGTGATGAGTCTCCTTGTGACCATCTCTCCTCCTTGAAATATCCTCTTGAACTTCACTTGGACGACGAGGGGTTGCGGGACATTGTAATGCATTCGAAACACCCAGGTTGCCAGTTTGTAAGAGGCTTATTTTCAGAAGGTTAGACCGAACACGGCGGCCGCTTCTTCAAAAAGTCGGATTTTCGCTGCCGGTGGCTTGAATTTGGTTGGCACGGAAGAAAATGGAATGGGGTCAGGCCTTTCCGGACCTGACCCCCTGAACCGCTAGAAGCGGGCGCCGAACGCCAGGCGGTAGGTGCGCGGCGTCTGGTACGCGTCCTTGCTCAGGCCCTGACCGAACAGCGGACCCTTCTGCCAGTTCGCGCCCATCGATTTGCACGTGTCCGCGCTCGCGTTCTGCGGGCACTCGATCGGCTTGTCGTTGAACGGATTGAACGGAGAAAGACCCGACGACGCAGGTGCATTCGTCCGGCTCGTCCGGATCGTCGTGTCGAACTGACCGCTCACCAGGTTGTTCACCTTCGAGTTGTTGAAGATGTTGATCACCTGTCCCTGGGCGAAGAACGAGATGTGCATGATCGGGATCTCGTAGTTCAGGGCGACGTCGGTGCTGAAGACCGACGGCGTCCGGAACTCGCCGCGTCCGCTGAAGAAGTAGTCGTGCGTGGTGGTGATCTGGGTCGGCGTCGCGCCTCCGGGAGCACCGTAGTACGACGGCTTGGTCGGGGCGCCGGCGTATTTGAAGTTGGCGTTGGTGCCGGTGGCGTCGATCGTGCCGATCGCGGAATAGGGACGTCCCGAGTCCGCGGTCTGGATGGCGGAGAAGGTGAAGCTGCCGAAGCGGGTCGGCATGTCGTACGCGGCCCAGACGCGTCCGCGATGCGTCTCGTCGCCGAGGAGATAGCCGACCGGCAGGCGCTGCGCGTAGTCGAGATACTCGGGGTAGTAGATCTTGTACGGCAGGAGCGGCGACGTCGCGGTGCCGTCGGCCTCGCTCGTGTCGTTGCCGCGCAGTTTCGAATACGTGTAGCCGCCGCCGACGCTCACCCGCGTCGGATGCCAGCCGAACTGCATCTGTGCCGCGCGATAGGTCCGCTCGATGTCGTCGGTGTTGACCAGCACACCGAGGTCGTTGATCGTGCCGTTCGGCGCGGTCACCTGCCCGGTGCTCTTGTTGATGGCGCGGGCGTAGAAGTTGTGCCAGTCGCGGCTGATGAAATCGACCTTGGCGAAGGCGGTGCGTCCGAGCTGCTGACCGAAGCCGACGATCACCTCGTCGACGCTCGGCGACTTGATCGGATTCAGGACCTGCGTGGTGAAGCCGGGGATGTTGCTGCTGGTGAACTTCGTGTTCGACGTTCCGCCGATCGAGTCGAACCAGGCGAAGACGATCTTGAGCGCCTCCTGCGGGCTGACCGGTGTGCCGATGATGTTCCCGTTCTTGTCGAGCTCATTGATCTTGGGACCGGCGTAGGTCCAGGTGAACGTTGCCGGTGTGCCGGCCGCGTTGCCTGCGCCGCCCGCATTGCCGTCGACGATCTTGGTGACGTACCTAGCGTAGCTCGCGCTGACGCGCGAGCGGCCGTCGCCTTTGACGTCCCAGATCAGACCGAGGCGGGGACTGAACGCGTTGTCGTCGGAGACGGTGTTCCCCGACGCGTCGAGCGCGTGGTTCTTGTCATAGCGCAGGCCGACGTTGAACGAAAGGTGCGTGTTGAAGTCCCACTTGTCGTTCATGAAGATGCCGACGGTGTTGAGGTGACTGCCGGTCGAGTTGACGAGGATCGGCCGCCAGGTCAGCGAGCTGCTGCCGTCGAAGTGCGCATACGGAGTGGGATCGCCGGGCAGGAACGTTGCCGTGCCGCTGCTCAGCGTGGTGAAGTTGCTCGCCGACTGGTTGTTGTTGACCAGGCGCGTTTCCTTGTACTGATCGGCGCCGACGGCGAAGTTGTGGTTGCCGAGCGACTTCGTGTTCAGGTAGTAGTTCCCCTTCACCGTCGCCGAGTCGTTGTTGCGCCCCTCGTTCGTGCAGTTGCCGCAGAACACCGGGGCGTTGAAGCGCGCGTTGCTGTCCTGGATCCACGTGCCGCCGATGCGGTCGTTGAGCAGACCGCCGCTGTGCACGAAGGCGAACTTCTTCTGCGAGGCCTGTGCTTCGAGCAGGAAGCTCGAGGTCAGGACGCCGTTGTAAGCGATGGCTTTCAGGCTGTTCGGCAGCATGCGCTGCGCGACGATCGACGCCTGGTCGTAGATCGGCGCGAAGAAGTTGTTGTTCTCCGTCGTCTTCACGTCGAGGTAGGAGGCGACCAGCGTGTGCTTCTGGGCGAGCGTGCCGGTGAGCTTTCCTTCGTAGCGGTTCTGATCGAGCGTGTTGAGGAACTGGATGCCGGCGAAGTTCGGCTTCACGGCGACGGTGGACGCGAGCGCGTTGAAGCCGTTCGCCGGCGCTCCCTTCGTATGCCGCACCGCGCCGAAGAACCAGATGTGGTCTTTCAGCACGTAGCCGCCGAGCGTCCCCTCATAAACGTTCGACACCTTGTTCGGATGATCGGCCTCGGCGCTGTACGCGGTCTTGGAGATCCATTTCGGATTGGTCTGCGAATCGCGGATCGAGCCGCTGAATTCGTTGCCTCCCGACTTGGTCAGCGTGGATACGACGCCGCCGGTGAAGCGGCCGTATTCGGCGGAGACGCCGCCGGTGATGATCGTCGTTTCCTGGATCGCGTCTTCGATGAAGAGGTCGTGCGGCTGGCCGCGGAGGTTCTCGTTCACCACGACGCCGTTGACGAGGAAGAGGTTGTCGTACGACGGTGCGCCGGAGAGCATCATCTGGTTGTTCGGACCATTCGACGTCACGCCCGGCGCGAGGAGCACGGTGTCGCGGATGTTGCGGCGCACCGGAAGCTCGCGGATGACGGCCTGATCGAAGTTGCGGGTGAGGGACGTCGTCTCCAGCACGGCCGGAGCCGCGGCGGTGACGGTGATCGCTTCGGTCACCGCGCTGACTTTCATGTCGGCGTCGGCATGACCTTCATTCGCCAGTTGCAGCGTCAGTTTCTTGACGATCTTCTGCATCCCCTCCAGTTCCATGGTGATGGTGTAGACCCCTGGAGGTAACGACGGGAAGTCGTAGCCACCTCCTTCCCCGGTCACGGCCGTGCGGATTCCCTGGAGTGCGGGCGACGAGATCGTCACCGTGACTCCGGGCAGCGGCTTGCCGTCGGTGGTGACGGTTCCACTGAGAGAGGATCTCGTTCCGGTTCCCTGCGCGAGGGCGGACGCGCCTACGAGCAGGACGAGACCGAAAACGAGAAGGGAAACGAAACGCTGCGAGAGTTTCATTAGCTCCTCCGTTTATTCAGTTGTCCTGGGTCGCGCGATTTTCTGCACAACCCCGGCCGGAGGAAGTCAGAGCACCTGCTCAGTAAATGTTTTAAAGCGGGACGTTTGCAAAAGGGTCGAAAATCGAGCCACCTGTAGCGATTCGGGTTTCTGCAACAGCGGTTCGGAAATTTGATTTACCGCGACAGCTGCCGGTACCGGATCCGATGCGGTTCCGCCGCCTCCGCGCCGAGGCGTTTGCGCTTGTCCTCTTCGTACTCGCTGTAGTTGCCGTCGAACCAGTAGACGCGGCTCTCGCCTTCGAACGAGAGGATGTGCGTCGCCACGCGATCGAGGAACCAGCGGTCGTGCGAGATCACGATCGCGCAGCCGGCGAAGCTCTCCAGCGCTTCTTCCAGCGCGCGCATCGTGTTGACGTCGAGGTCATTGGTCGGCTCGTCGAGCAGGAGCACGTTGGCTCCTTCCTTGAGCATCTTCGCCAGGTGCACGCGATTGCGCTCTCCGCCGGAGAGCGCGCCGACCTTCTTCTGCTGATCCTGTCCGGAGAAGTTGAAGCGGGCGACGTAGGCGCGCGAATTCATCTCCCGCGTTCCGAGCTGCACGATGTCGGTGCCGCCGGTGATCTCCTCGAAGATCGACTTCTCGCCGTCGAGCGGACGGTTCTGATCGATGTACGCCACCTTCACCGTGTCGCCGAGGCGGATCGTGCCGGCGTCGGGCGCGTCCTCCCCGACGATCATCCGGAAGAGCGTCGTCTTGCCCGCGCCGTTCGGACCGATGACGCCGATGATGCCGCCCGGCGGGAGCTTGAACGTCATCTCGTCGATGAGCAGCTTCTCGCCGTACGCCTTCCGCACGTCGTCCGCTTCGATGACCACGTTGCCGAGACGGGGGCCGGGCGGGATGTAGATCTCCAGCTCGTTGATCTTCTGCTGCGTCTCCTGGTTGAGCATCGACTCGTACTGGTTGATGCGCGCCTTGCCTTTCGCATGGCGGCCTTTCGGCGACATGCGGATCCATTCGAGCTCGCGCTCCAGCGTCTTCTGGCGCTGCGATTCCGATTTCTCCTCGCGCCGCAGCCGCTCCTGTTTCTGCTCCAGCCACGAGCTGTAGTTCCCCTTCCAGGGAATCCCTTCGCCGCGGTCGAGCTCCAGGATCCAGCCGGCGACGTTGTCGAGGAAGTAGCGGTCGTGCGTCACGGCGATGACGGTGCCAGCGTACTGCTGCAGATGTTTCTCCAGCCACTCCACCGATTCGGCGTCGAGGTGGTTGGTCGGCTCGTCGAGGAGGAGGATGTCGGGCGCCTGCAGCATCAGCCGGCAGAGCGCGACGCGGCGCTTCTCGCCGCCGGAGAGCGTGGCGATCGGCGTCTCGCCCGGCGGACAGCGGAGCGCGTCCATCGCCATCTCCAGCTTCGAGTCGAGGTCCCAGGCGCCGGCGGCGTCGAGCTTGTCCTGCACCTTCGCCTGGCGGTCCATCAGCTTGTCCATGTCGGCGTCGGGATCGCCGAAGGCGTTGTTGATGTCGTCGAATTCTTTCAGCAGGTCGATGATCGGCTGCACGCCCTGCTGCACGATCTCCAGGACGGTCTTCGAGTTGTCGAGCTGCGGCTCCTGCTCCAGGAAGCCGACGGTGTAGCCGGGTGAGAGGACGGTCTCGCCGAGGAAGTCTTTGTCGACGCCGGCCAGGATGCGCAGCAGTGACGACTTGCCGGAGCCGTTGAGACCGATTACGCCGATCTTCGCGCCGTAGAAGTAGGAGAGGTAGATGTCCTTGAGGACCTGCTTGGTCTTTCCATGGAACTTCGATACGCCGACCATGGAGTAGATGATCTTGTTCGGTTCGGGTTGCGCCATAGGGCGCGGATTGTAATGGATCAGAACTTCTCTATTTCAAATGACGGAGTCTCTATTTCGGGTCGCGACTCGTGATTTGCAAATGAGAAGGAGCTCATCCCGAATTCAGAAGTTGTCATTCGAAATAGACGGCGCCCGATCTTCAATACAGAAACTTTGATCCGCAAATGACGGCGCGTCATTTCGAATACCGAAGCGGTGATTTGAAAATGATCACGCCGCTATTCGCGAACAGAAGCTCTCATTCGAAATAGACCGCGCCTGATTTCATCAATGCCTGCGGTGTTTTTTGTGATGCTTCTTCACATACAGGTGATGCCGCTCCGCCTGTACCGCGTTACCGAACGCCGCCCCTACCACCGCCCCTTTCTTTCCGCCGACCAAAGCCCCGGCGACGGCGCCGACGATGGTGCCGCGGGTGCGGCTGTGCTTCTTGGCGAAGGCGCTCTGCGCGGGGAGGAGCAGGATTGACAGGGTCAACAGGATTGCCTGAAGTTTCTTCATCATGACGATGAAGAACTGCGAACCGGATGCCTGTTCTAAGTCGTTGTCAATTAACGGCTTCTGCCGTGTGGGCGACGACCTGGCCGGGGTAGGCGCGCCGGGCGACGACCTCATCGAATGAGACGACCACGAGCGTCTGATCGTCCTCCGGCGGGCGGTTGTGCGTGAACTTCTTCACCGCGGCGAGCAGCGACTTCTTGATCTCGTCGGCGCTCATGTGTCCGGCGTCGGAGAGCACGCGCTCGAAGCGATCGAAGCCGAACGGCTCGCCGTCGTCGTCGACCGCCTCGATCAGACCGTCGCTGTAGAGGATGAGGCGGTCGCCGGTCTCGAACTCGACGGTCAGCTCGCGGAACGGATCGCGCCGGCGCACGCCGAGCGGGAAGCCCCACGACGACAACGGCTCGAGGCGCCGGCTCGCGGCGCGGAAGACGTAGGGATCGAGATGTCCGGCCGAGGCGAAGCAGAGCGTGTGCGTCGCCGGATCGAGCAGTCCGAAGAAGAAGGTCATCAGGATCCGCTTCGGCGCGGTCTTGATCACGATCTCGTTCAGCACCTCGAGCACGACGCGCGGCGATGAGTTCGCGCCGACCTGCACCAGCAGCGCAGCCTTGGCCATCGCCATGACGATGCCGCTGGTCAGGCCATGTCCCGACACGTCGCCGAAGGCGATGCCGATCTCGCCGTTCGGCTGCGGGAGGAAGTCGAAGTAATCGCCGCCGATCTCCGTCGCCGCGCGATAGTGCGAGGCGACCGACGCACCGGCGAGCTCCGGGACGTCGAGCGGCAGCAGCGCGGCTTGAATGCGATTGGCTGCGTCGATCTCCGCCTTCACGCGCTCGCGCTCCACGATCCGCTTCACGTGCGGCGCGAGATCGTCGTGCGTGTAGACGACTTCGCGTTTCGTCATCAGTCCCGCCGCGGCGAAGGCGATCGCGAGCAGCACCGGCGTCGCGACCGCGATGAGCAACCGGGTGAGCAGCTCGCCGTGCGCGGTCAGCATCAACGGCAGGCCGTAGAGCAGCATCGCGCCGAAGAACACCGCCGTGACCGTGGTCAGCAGATCGGTGGCCATGAAGATCGCGACCGCTGCCGCCGCGCCGCCGAAACCGAACGCGAAGCGGAGCAGCGCCGGCTCGAGCGGCGGCTCGCTCATGCCGCCGGCGACACCGAGCACGATGGCGACGAGGACGCCCGCCCAGAGCAGATGGCGCCGCGACGCGAACGCGAGCACGCCGAGGAGCGCGCCGATCGGGAAGAGCAGCGCGTCGAGCGCCGCGCAGAGCAGCAGCGTGAACGGACCGCCGAGGAAGAGGACGTATTGCGAGCCGGCGCCGATGTCGGGCCAGGCGATGTGCAGCAGGATCGGGATTGCGGCGACGCCGAGTCCCGCCGCCGCGTATGCCGGCGCCGTGAGCAGTCCGCGCATCACCGACTGTCCCACGGTCGCGTTGACCGGATCGCGCCGCAGCACCGATTCGAATGACGCGAGGCGATCGCTCCAGCGCTCGCGGGCGATGCTTTCGCCGACGGCCCAAGCCAGGAACATCACGACCGACAGCGGGAGATCGATGAACAGCAGTTTGAAGCCGACCTGCGCGTACGACGTCATGCGCGCATCGATCCCGCCCATGCCGACGCCTTCCGCCATGGAGCCGTGCATGGCGACGTCGACGATGAGCTCCAGCGCGAGCATGGCGATGAAGAGCACCGACGCCGTCTCCACGCCGACCTCGCCCGCGTGGTACTTGCGGAGGAAGACGATGAGCAGCACGAGCATGACCGCGAACATCACGGCGAAGCGGATCAGCGTGATGATGATGTCGCCGCCGTTTTCGCCGTCGAATGGCTTGCCGTCGCTGTACTCCTCGCTCAGATTCCAGCCCGCGAAGCGATCGCCGGCGAAATAGACGTTGAGCAGCGGCGCGACCTTGCCGATCGGGAACGTCGACGGCACGCGATAGCGGAAGACCCAGTCGGTGCGCGTGCGGAGGATGGTCGGCCGCGCCGATTCGAACTGCGGATGCGGCGCGCCGGGGAACGCGCGTGATTGCACGAAGGCGTCGGCGCGTGCGCGGAGCTGCTGTTCCGTCGGATGAGTGCCCGCGACTTCGGCGCGCGGCTGCAGTCGCGAGCTGATGACTTCACCGGTCCGCCCGCTGACCATCACGAAGGCGTACGGCGGGAACTTGGCCACTCCGCTCTGGTAGTAGGCGACGTGATACGCGCCGAGGCGCGGCCCGATCACCGGATCGCCGGCCGCCTTCTCCCGCCGTTTCGGATCGCGCTGCAGCTCGCGGTCGAGCATCGGCGACGTCTTCCACGTCATCGCCGACCACAATTTGTGCGGCGCGATGCCGAGCTGCGTGGCCGCTTCGTCGGCGATGCGCTGCGCGTCGGCGCGCGTGACGCGAACGTCGTGCGGCTGCGCCGGAAGAAACAACGGAAGGACCAGCGCCAGGACGATGATTCCGCCGGCAAAGGCGAGCCAGGGGGAGAGACGTTTCATGATCGATCGAGTCCGTTGATGATACCGCGCGGGTATGAAGCGCCTGACACTACACTGTTACTGAATGCCGACAACGCAAGACGCAGCAGCGCGCCGGGCCGGCGTGTTCGCACTGACTGTTCTGACGTTCATCAATCTGTTCAATTACCTCGATCGCATGATGCTGTCCGCGATCCTGGAACCGGTGAAGCGCGACCTCGGGTTCAGCGATTCGAAGCTCGGCCTCATCGGCGTCGCCTTCGTCATCGTCTATACGATTACGTCTCCCATCTTCGGAAGTTTGGGCGATCGCAAAAAGCGCCCGCCTCTGATCGCGCTCGGCGTCGGGATCTGGAGCCTGGCCACGGCGCTGGGAGGCTTCGCCCGCGGCTTCGTTTCATTGTTCATCGCGCGTTCACTCGTCGGCGTCGGCGAGGCGGCGTACGGCGTGATCGCGCCGGCGCTGCTGTCCGATCATTTTCCGGTGGCGAAGCGGGGACGCGCTTTCGCCATCTTCTTCTGCGCCATCCCGCTCGGCTCGGCCCTCGGCTACATCGCGGGCGGTCAACTCGAGCAGTCGTTCGGCTGGCGCACCGCGTTTTTCATGGCCGGATTTCCGGGACTGCTCTTCGCTCTGCTGACCCTGCTGGTGAAGGAAGTGCCGCGCGGGCAATACGACGAAGGACATCAGCACGACAAGACGCGCGCGCCGATCGGCGCCTATCTCCATCTCATGCGCAACACGCAGTACATGCTGGCGTGTCTCGGCTACGCGGCCTACACGTTCGCGCTCGGCGGACTGGCGTACTGGACGCCGGCGTTCATGGTGCGCGTGCGCGGGATGTCGCAGGTCGACGCCACCGTGACGTTCGGACTGATCGTCGTCGGCACCGGTTTCGCCGGCACGTTCATCGGCGGCTGGCTCGGCGATTACCTGCTCCGCTTCACGAAGAACGCGTATCTCTGGGTCTGCGGCATCGCGACACTGATCGCCGCGCCGATGGCGTGGATCGCGTTTACGCATCCGAACAAGACGGTGTACATGACGGCGATCGTCATCGCGGAGATCTTCGTCTTCGCCTCGACCGGTCCGATCAACTCCGCAATCGTGAACCTCGTCTCGCCGACCGAGCGCGCGAGCGCCGTCGCGTTGTCGATCTTCATGATGCACATCCTCGGCGACGTGCCGTCGCCGCCGCTGATCGGCTACCTCTCCGACCGCAATGGACTGGCCAGCGCGTTCCTCATCGTGCCGGTGGCGATCTTCCTCTCCGGCGTGATCTGGACCTACGCCGCGGCGCGCAAGACCGCCGATGCGTAGCTTCGTCACCGCGCTGATCCGCTTGATCATGCGGATCTTCTTCCGCCGCATCGAGCTGGTGGGGTTGGAGCGCGTGCCACGCCAGGGAGGCGTGATCTTCGCGGTGAATCATCCGAACGGATTGATCGATCCGCTCTTTCTCCTCAGCTTCGTGCCGCGCCCGATCTCGTTTCTGGCGAAGGCGCCGCTGTTCCGCTATCCGCTGATCGGATTCCTCACCCGCGCGCTCGAATCGATCCCGGTCTATCGCAAGCAGGACAACACCAAGGGGACGAACGCGGAGACGTTCGATCGCGCGCGCTCGCTGCTCGCGCGCGGCGGCAGCATCGCGATTTTTCCGGAGGGGACGACGCACAGCGACGCGCGCCTCCGCGAGCTGAAGACCGGCGCGGCGCGCATCGCACTCGGCTGCGGATGCGAGGAAACGATCGTACCGACCGGCATCTACTACACGTCGAAGAAGACGTTCCGCAGCTCCGCGCTCGTCGCGTTCGGCGATCCGATCGCCGTGCTGCCGGCGGCGATCGGTGCCGATGGCGAGCCTCCCGCGGAGCGCGTCGAAGAGTTGACGCGGACGATCGAAGACGGGTTGTCCGAGGTCACGCTGCAGGCCGATTCGCACGCGGCGCTCGAGCTGATCGAGCGCGGCGAGCGGATCTTCTCCGGCGATGACGAGCAGAGCCTGGCCGACGAATTCGAGCTGCGGCGGCGATTCGTCGAGGGGTACCACTACCTCCGCGAGCACGATCCCGGGCAGCTGGCGGAGCTCGAGGCGCTGATCCGGCGATACGAGATCGGCGAAGTGCCTGCGCGCGTGTCGTTGCCGGAAGTCGTCATTGCGATCGTGCTGCTGCCGATCGCCCTCGCCGGCGCGGTGATCAACTACCCGACGTACCGCATCATCGGAATCCTGTCGAAGCATCTGACGGATGAAGACGCGGTCGTGGCCACGATCAAGTTCATCGCCTCGGCCACGCTCTTTCCGCTGACCTGGATCGCGTACGCGTTCCTCGCCTGGTGGCTGATCATCGCCGCTCCGCTCAGCGCGTACGTCGCGTTGCGCGTCTTCGAAGTCCTCGGCGATGCGATGCGCCGCGCCCGGCCGGTGGCGGCCGAGCGCGACCTGATCAGGGCGCGGATCTTCGAAGTGGGCGAGGCTATGGAACGGCCGACTTGATGAACGCCGCGAGGTCGTTCTTCAGCTTCCCGTGCGCGCGGCGGTCCATGTACATCATGTGTCCGCCCTCGTAGAAGCCCATCGACACGTTCTTCCGGATCTCCGGCTCGAACTGCGCGCGGGCGAAGGTGTACTTCGTCGCGCCGAACGGCGTGGCGAGGTCGTAGTAGCCGTTGGCGACGAAGACGTGGAGGTACGCGTTCTCCGTCATCGCCCCGCGCAGCGTCTCGCTCACGTCGAGGAAGCGGTTCTCGTACTTGTCGTACGACCACGGCCGCACGCGCGCGGTGAGGATCTCGTACGGCAGGTCGCTCTCGAACTTCAGCTCGCGGCGGATGTAGTCGTTGAAGTTCGCGGTGTAGGTGCCGACCACCGCGGCGTACGACGGATCGAAGTCGATGCGCTCGCCCGCGGCGTCGCGATCCATCCCCTTGAAGCGGCCGTCGTAGCGGCCGGCGGTGCGGCGCTGATCGCGCAGCAGCTCCTTGTCGAAGCGGTCGATGCGGACGCGCATGTTCGCCTGCGTGACGTACTCCGGCTTCAGTCCGGTGTAACGCGCGACCTTCTGCGTGATGTCGTTCTTCTCCGCGTCGGAGAGCGCGTCGCCGCGCATCAGCGCATTCGCGTACGGGCCGATCGCGAACTGCTCCGCTTCGTTGACCACGTCGGCGATCGGCTTCGCCTGCAGATCGGCCGGCAGCTTGTGGTGATACCAGGCGACCGCGGTGTAGCTCGGGAGGAAGAGCTCGTACGGCAGATCGTTGCCCGACTCGAAGCGCGCGGTCTCGAAGTTCAGGATCGACGAGATCAGCACCACGCCGTTGAGGAAGATGCCGTGGTCCTGCAGCCAGCCGGAGAGGCCCGCGGCGCGCGTCGTGCCGTAGCTCTCCCCGGCGACGAACTTCGGCGAGCTCCAGCGGTTGTAGCGCGTCATCCAGAGACGAATGAACTCGCCGACCGAATCGAGGTCGCCTTCGAAGCCGTGGTATTTCGTGTCTTCCTTCACCGGGATGGCGCGGCTGTAGCCGGTGGTGATCGGATCGATGAAGACGAGATCGGTGACGTCGAGGATCGAAGCCTCGTTGTCGACGAGACGCGACGGCGGCGCCGCGGGATGCCCTTCCTCGTCCGCGTACGCGACGCGCTTCGGTCCGAAGCAGCCCATGTGCAGCCAGACCGACGACGAGCCGGGGCCGCCGTTGAAGGCGAAGGTGATGGGACGCTTCCCCGCGTCGGCGCCGTCGCGCGTGTAGGCGACGAAGAAGACGTTCGCCTTCGCGTTGCCGTCTTCATCCTTCATCACCATCGTGCCGGCGCGCGCGGTGTAGTTGATCGTCTCGCTGCCGAGCTTGAGCGAGTGCTGCGTCGACGAGATGTTGTCCTTCGGCGGTTCTTTCGGGTCTTTCTTCTCTTCTGCGAATGAAGTGACGGCGCACAAGACCAGGGCTGCTGCGAACAGTCGTTTCAACAAATCGTTCTCCCTCCGGTGAAATCAGTGGACGACGACGCGCGCCCGCGCGTAGCCGCTCGCATTCGAGAGTTGATCGACCACGCCGACCGACACGACGTGCGTGCCGCGGTTCATGCTCAGCTCGGCCGTGAAGAGCAATGGCCGGCGGCGAAGATCCGCCTCGTGCACCGCGGGGATGCGCACCTCTTTCGCGATGCGCGTGACCTTCGACATGTCGCCGTTGTCGTCGCCGACGGCGATGAAGACGCTGAAGCCGCCGGCGAGCTCGTTCCCCTGCGGCAGGAGCGTCAGCGTCGACGGAATCGTCACCGACAGCGGTACGCTCCAGCGGGTGCGGCTCGACTTCTTCGGCGCGCCGGTCTGCACCTCGATCGCCAGCTCGCTCTTTCCCTCGCGATAGATGTTGGCGATGACGCGATCGCTCAGCTGCTCGTCTATCGTGCGCGCCTCGTAGGTGCGGCGGGAGCGGACGCGATAGTCGGGATGGTTCTTCACGCGGACCTCGACCTTCCGCTCCTTCTTCGCGCCTTGCTCCTGGCGGTAGCCGAGGGAGTAGTAGTTGTCGAGATCGCGAGCCACGGTGTCGAGCGCCAGGTCGAAGTTTCCGGTGTGCGTGAGGGCGATGCCGCCGGTGATCTTCGCCACGACCTGGAATGCCTGCGCGGTGTTGTCGTACTCGATGAACTCGGCCTGCGAGTCGGGCGCGAATTCGTCGGCGGCGCTGGGGAGGACGCCGCGCGATTCATCGGCGCCGTCGATCATGTAGACCGTTACGCCGTTCGCGTTCGCCGTCTTCGCCATGCCTTCGATGGAGATCGACATCGTGGAGAGATTGCGCGCGTTCATCTCGCTCGGCCGGAAGTTGGGGATGTACGGCGAGAAGAGGTTGTCGGCGAAGACGAGGAGCTCGCGCGCCGGACGCTTCGGCAGCGCGGCGCCGGCGTAGATCATCGCCTTCTTCCCCTCCATGCCGCCGAGCATGGCGAGGACGCTGCTGGTCGAGGCGATGAGATGGCGCTCGATCATGGTCAGCTCTTCGGAGTAGCTCTGGATGATGCCGACGCAGTTGTCGAACGCGCCTTGCGGGTTGCGGCGGCCCGCGTCGTTGAGCAGTTGCATGCAGCGCGTGCGGATCTGCTGGCGGTCGGATTCGTACGTCATCCCCGAGCCGTTTTCCATCACCCGCGCGATCGCGCTGCGCAGCGCGGCGTGGTCGGAGGTGAAGTGCTGTTCGATCCGCAAGCCGCGATACCACGCCACGACCATCGCCTCGTCGCCGGGACGGAGCAGGGTGTCGAGCGAGCGGTCGATCGATTCGAAGATCTTTCTGCGCTGGAAGGGGTGGATGGAAAAGTTGTCGATGAAGAGGACGATGCGGCGCTGGCGCTCTGCAGTTACCAGTTGCCGGTTGCCGGTTACCGCCTCAGGCAACTGGGAACCGGTAACCGGCAACTCTTTCGGAGCGACTTCATAGAAATTCGTCAGCGCCTGCGCCTTCCCGTTTTCAAACACCTCGAAGTCGTCGCGCGTCAGTCCCATCACGCGCTTCCCGCTCTTGTCGGTCACGACCACGTCGATGTTCGTGACGCGGACTTCGATCGTTTCGGAGATCTGGGCGATCAGCAGGGCGGCGAGCAGCGCCTCGCGCATCACCGTGCCGCCACGCGAGTCCTTGCGTAGCCGGCGGAGCTGGCCACGTCATCGACGATGGCGACCGACAGGTAATGCTCGCCGGGCGCCACCATCACCTCGGCGACGAACGAGATCGGCTTCGCGCGCAACGCCGCTTCCGCCGACCGCGGCATCTTCACCGGCTGATTGCGCTTGCTCACCGGCGACATCCCGCCGTTCTCGTCGATGACCGCGAAGTAGACGGTGAAGCCGCCGATGAGGTTGTCGCCGTCGGGGAGGAGCACGATGTTCGACGGGAAGGTGACGCGCACCGGGACTTTGTAGCGATGGTTCGGCTGCACGACCGGCTGACCGGTGGTCAGCGTGATCGGGATGTCGCCCTTCACTTGCGAGTGGAACGCGTTCGACACGACGCGATCCTCGGTCTGCGCCTCGGCCGACTTCGCGACGTAGCTCTGCCGCGAGCGGACCTTGAACGACGGGTTCTTCGTCTTGACCACGATCTTGCGGTCGCCCGGCTTCTCGTTTTCCTGGCGATAGCCGAGGGAGTAGTAGGCGCCGAGGTCTCGGGCCACGGTGTTGAGCGCGAGGTCGAAATTGTTCGTGCGCATCAGTGCGATGCCGCCGGTCATCTTCGCCATCACGCCGAACGCGTTCGCGGTGTTGGCGAAGTCGGCGAAGTCGACGGTGGGATCGAACAACTCGTCGGCGCCCGTGGCATCCGCCGATGCTCCCTTCGTCGGATCGGCGCCGTCGATCATGTACATCGTGACGTTGTTGGCGTTCGCCTGCTTCGCCACTTTCTCCAGGTCGATGGCCAGGCTGAAGCGCCCCGCCTCGCGATGCGCGACCGGGACGTAGCGGCCGGTGGTGCCGAAAAGCTGGTCGAGCCACTGGAACATGTCGAAGCCCGGTCTGTCCGGCAGCTGCGAGCCGACGAAGACCATGACCTTCTTCCCTTCCAGTCCGGCCAGGGTGGTGATCATCGTCGACATCGCGGCGGTGAGCCGCTTCTCGCCGGCGTAGAGGTTGTCGCAATACGCCCGCGTCATGCTCAGCGCCTGCTGATACGTGTCGTCCATCGCCTGCGAGCCGGCGCGCGATCCCATGCTGTTGGTCGCGTCGATGAGGGACTTGATGTCGCTGCGCAGGCGCTCCTTGTCGGCCGCCATCTGCACGCCGCCGCCCGACATGCCGCCGACTTTCTTCAACGCGAGACGCAGCCGGTCGGCGTCATCGGTGAACGGCGAGACCATGCGCAGGCCGCGGTTCCAGGTGACGACCATCGCCTGATCGCCGGGCTGAAAGAGCTTGTCGAAGAATTTGTCGATGGAGGCGAAGACCTCGTTGCGCCGCAGCGGATGGAGCGACGCGTTGTCGATGAAAAAGATGATGCGCCGCTGCCGCACCTCGGCCGGCGCCATCACCGACTCATCCGGCTCCGGCATCCCGGCGACCGTGTTGACTGACTCCGGCCGCACTTCGTAGAAGTTCGTGATCGGCTGCCGCTTGCCGTTTTCGAAGATCTCGAAATCGTCTTTGTTCAGACCGACGATCGGATTGCCCTTGCCGTCGGTGACCACGACGTCGATGTTCGTGACGCGGACTTCGATCGTCTCGACGAGCTTCTGCTGCCCGTACGAAACCGATGGAAGGCACAACAGGATCGACAACACTGCTGCGGCCGCTCGACGCATGGAAGGTTCCTCTGGGGAGCGAGATTAGTACAGTTCCGAAGGTCGGAAGGGTGACACGCCTGTAACACAATGTCCGCCTGATCCGTAGAACATGTCGGCCCTTTATGAAAACAACGCTCACTCTCGTCCTGACCCTCTCGTTTGTCCTTCCCCTCGCCGCGCAGTCGCGCCGCCGCGCCACCACCCAGCCCGTTCCGTTTCCCGGCTGCACGATCGTGAACGGCACGCCTGCCATCACGTTCACGCGCGATGAGGGCCGAACGTTGACGCCCACCGCGCAGCCGCTCAGCGGGAACGGATACACGTACGGACTCGCGGCGCTCGATACGCCCGGCACGATGCTCTCGTGGCACAAGTCGACGCTGTCGATCTCGAATGACAACGGCTGCAGCTGGCAGCCGGTCGGCGATTTCGAGACCGATTTTCCGCCCACCATCACGCCCGCCCGCGGTGGACGCGCGTTCGCCTGGTCGGACAACCGTCAGTTCATCCTCCGCTACGACTCGCGCGGGGCGAAGGTGCTCAAGGCGCCGGCGGTCGGCGTCGGCGTCGGCACCGATCCGTCGAACGGCGATCACGTCCGCGTCGGCGACACCGACGGCAACCTGTGGAACAGCACCGACGCGGGCGAGTCGTGGACGCCGATCAACAGCCTGCCGCCGCAGAGCAACTCGTTCGTCTATCGCTTCTCGTTCGATCCGTCGAACATCGATCACATCGTCGCCGGACGTCTCGCCGGCGGCGCGTTCGTGACGTTCGACGGCGGCAAGCACTGGGATCGCACGTCGTTCGGCAATGCGTTCAACGTGATGAATTTCGCGATCTCGCCTGTCGATGGAAACTCGGTCTGGGCGATGGCGGTGGATGGAGGCTCCGGTCTCCACGCGCTGCATCATTCCAGCGACGGCGGGCGCACGTTTGTGCAGGTCGTCGCCGCGTCGGCCGAGGTGACGATCATCAATCAGCCGGTCATGGCGGCGCATCCGACCGATCCGAACGTCGTCTACTTCGTGTTCGGCACGTTCTTCCAGCAGTACGGGACCGACATTTATCGCGTCGACGCGAACGGCGGCGTGACAACCGCGCACAATGCGGCCGACGACGTCAACGCGATCGTCTTTTCGCCCTTTGATCCTTCGGTGATGTATCTCGGCCTCGAGGTCCAGCACGTCGTCTTTTGATATTCTGCCGTCCGGTCCGCACCTAACCTTGAAAGGAAATCCCCCACATGCGCCTCGTGCGAATTTTCGCCGTGGCGGCCGCTCTCATCTCGACTGCGACCACCCTCTCTGCTGATTCCAACCCGACCTACACCGCCCTCCGCGCCGCACGCCCGGACGGCAGGACGATCGCGGTCTCCAACCTGACGTTCGATCGCGACGTCTTTCACCTCACCCTCAACGGCACGCTCCATCTCCTGACCGCCGTCGAAGGAAAAACGCCCGGCGCCGTCTTCACCGGCCAGGGCACCTACGAGCTCAAGCCGGCGACGAAGGTCGACCTCCGCTCCCTGCAGCTCAACACCGGCGACGACAAGCTCGCCTCGCTCGTCGACAAGTTCGACAGCGCCGTCTTCTTCGGCACCGAGGTCGTCAAAGCCGCGGAGAAGCAGTCCGGCGAGGCGAAGAGCGGCACGCCCGACGCGCACGCGAGCGACGTGTGGGACGACTACATGAAGAAGCAGCGCAAGGACCTGCAGGGCAACATGCAGATCCGCGTGCTGCAGTCGATGATGAACATCGAGCACGAGCCGTTCTTCTTCGCCTGGGTGCGCGGCGGCAGGTTTCCGGCGCTGCTGATCGTCGATCCGACCGGCATCGACCGCAGCGGCGAAGAGACCTCGCTGACGATCCTCGATCAGACGAAGGGCGGCACGTGGTACCAGAACCACCTGAAGTCGGAGATCGACGCGGGACGCGCGGAGTACATGCGCCCGCTCGTCGACGCCGAGCATTACGCGGTCGATTCGAAGTTCATGAACCGCGGCGACATCTCCGGCACCTCCACCGCGACGTTCATCTCGATGTTCGAGGGAACGCGCGTGGTCAACCTGAATCTGCGCGGCAAGCTGCGCATCAGCGAGGCCTCGTGGTCGCCCGCGGGAGCGACGCCGAGCTGGACGCCGGTCGCCTGGATCCAGGAAAAGATGGATGAGGACGACGACTCCGCGATCATCTTTCCGCAGCCGTTGAAGGCAGGCGACAAGTACCTGCTGAAGGTCGTCTACGCCGGCAAGGACGTCCTCTCCGACGCGGGCGACGGCAACTACACCGTCGGCGCGCGCTCGAGCTGGTATCCGAATTTCGGCGTCTTCAATGACTTCGCCACGTACGACCTGACGTACCGCTTCCCGCAGAAGCTGCAGATCATCTCCGTCGGAGAAGAGACCGAGAATCGCGTCGAAGGCGACACGCGCGTCTCGGTCTGGAAAGCCACGACGCCGCTGCGCGTGGCCGGTTTCAATTTCGGCAAGTTCAAGAAGATGTCGAACTCCGATTCGACGACCGGCGTGACGATCGACGTCTACACCAATCCCGGCACGCCCGACATCATCCAGCGCATCAACCAGGCGCTGGAGGCGGCGAACGGAGGCGGCAACTGGGACGAGAACGGCGGCTTCGGCCTGCCGACCGGACCGACGAACATCCGCGTCGATACGGCGAAGCTGGCCCAGGCGGCGCTGGCGGACGGAATCAACACCGCGCGCACCGGCAACGCGTTCTTCGGTCCGCTGGCGACGACGAAACACGTCGCCATCACGCAGCAGTCGGAGTGGTTCTTCGGCCAGTCGTGGCCCTCGCTGATCTACATGCCATACATCGCGTTCCTCGACGGCACGCAGCGCAACACCCTCGGTCTGAACGGCCTCAAGGACTTCGTCGATCTCGTCGGTCCGCACGAGTTCGCGCATCAGTGGTGGGGACATCAGGTGGACGGCCGCACGTATCACGACGCCTGGTTGTCGGAGGGCTTCGCCGAGTTCACCGCCGCGCTGGTGCTGCAGCAGACCGGCGGCTGGGGGCAGTACAACAAGCTGTGGGAGAAGAAGCGGCGCGAGATCCTCGAGCGTCCGCGCGGCGCGACGATCACCAACGACGTCGCCGGTCCGATCTCCCTCGGCTATCGCCTCAACACCTGGCAGGACCAGTACGCGTACGACATCATCGTCTACGAGAAGGGCGCCTACGTCCTGCACATGCTGCGCATGGCGATGCAGGATCGCTCGAAGCAGAATCCGGACGAGAAGTTCATGGCGGCGATGACGGAGTTCGCCCAGACCTACGCGGGAAAGAACGTGTCGACGGTCGATTTCCAGAAGGTCATCGAGAAGCACATGCCGAAGTCGATGGACCTGCAGGGCAACGGCAGCCTCGACTGGTTCTTCCGCCAGTGGGTGCACGGCACCGCGATCCCGAAGCTCGAAGGAAGCGGCGACGTCACCGATGCCGGCGGCGGCAAGTACCACATCAAGGTGAACATCACGCAGTCGCAGGTGCCCGACGACTTCGCCACGATCGTCCCGATCTACGTGACGTTCGACAAAGGTCAGATCGTCCGCCTGGCAACGGTGCCGATGCTCGGCAGCTCGTCAAAGCCGGTCGAGTTCGACATCCCGCTTCCGATGAAGCCGAAGACGGTCTCGATCAACGCGATGCACGACGTTTTAGCGCGCTGATTACAAGCGGGCCTCGAGCGGTTCCCACCGCTCGAGGCTTTCCGCCGCCGCGAGTCCCGCGTAACGGCGACCCTCGCGAGTCAGCTCGAGCCACTCTCTGCCGTCAGCCAGTCGCCGCAGCAGATGGGCTTCGCGCTCGAGCCTGGTAATGGCTGCTTCGATGTCGCCGCAGGGGTACGTGCGGCACTGTTCGGTGAGCTCGGCGAGATCGATCTTCAAGCGCGCGTTGCGCCGGAAGTAATCGAGAATATAGACGTCGATTGGCTGGAGGCGCATGCCTTCTGATAGAGCAATCGAGGTGCCGCGGACATGGCTGAAGTCGTCATCATTGGGGCGGGAGTTATGGGAGCGAGCGTCGCCGCGCACCTCGCCGCGCTCGGCGTGCGTGACGTGCTCATCGTCGACCGCGGAGCGGAGCTCGGCGCCGGCAGCACGGCACGCGCGACGGGCGGTTTTCGCGCGCAGTTCGCAACCGAGGTCAACGTGCGGATGTCGATGCTGTCGCGTGAGGAACTGCACGTGCGGCCGCATGGGTATCTCTTTCTCGCCCGCACCGAGGAGACGATGCAGGTGTTGCGCGACGCGCAGCGCGTGCAGCATGCGTGCGGGCTGCATGAGGCGCGGATGATCGACGCGAAGGAAGTGAAGGAGCTCAATCCGGCGATCGACGATCCGCTGATCATCGGCGGCGCGTTCTGTCCGACCGACGGCTTCATCGCGCCGATGGAGATCCTCCGCGGCTACGCGCGCGGACTGCGCATCGAATTCGATGTCGAGGTGCGCGGGCTGCGCACGGATGGCGATCGCGTGCTCGCGCTCGAGACGTCGCGCGGCGAGATCGGAGGCGATGTCTTCGTGAACGCGGCGGGAGCGTGGGCGGCGGCGTTCGGCGACGTGCCGGTCGAGCCGCTGGAGCGGCATGTCCTTCCGACCGTGCCGACGAATGCGCTCCCCGACGCGATGCCGATGACGATCTGGGCGGACGACGGATTTCATCTTCGCGTACGCGACGGACGTGTGCTGCTGCTCGCGCCTTCGTTCGATCCGGAGGCACCGGCTCGTGAGCGCGTGCCGGTGCTGCGCGACGTAGCGGTCGATCGCGCCGCGGCGTGGTCGGGCTTCTACGAGATGTCGCCCGATCATCACGCCATCGTCGGACGCTCCGTCCCGTTCGCGAATCTCTTCCTGGCGAACGGCTCGTCGGGTCACGGCGTGATGCACTCGCCGGCCATCGGGCGGGTGGTGGCGGAGATGATCGCGGGCAAGCCGACGTCGATCGACGTGCGCGCGCTGCGGCCGTCGCGGTTTATCGAGGGCGAGGCGCTCGGCGGCGCGTCGTTACTTTGATGTAACTTGACATACGTGACCATAGGGTCACATATTGTCGGAGCGTGAAAGACATCTTCAAAGCGCTCTCCGACCCGACGCGGCGCAAGCTGCTCGATGCGCTCCGCAAGCGCGACGGGCAGACGCTGACGGAGCTGGAGCAGCGCTTCGAGATGACCCGCTTCGGGATCATGAAGCACCTGCGCATCCTCGAGCGCGCGGGGCTCGTGGTCACGCATCGCTCGGGACGCGAGAAGCTCCACTACCTCAATCCCACGCCGATCCGATCGATCCACGACCGCTGGATCAGCAAGTACGCCGAGCCCTGGGTGGCCGGACTCTCCGCAATCAAGAAATCACTGGAGGAGCCGATGGAAAAACCGAAACACGTCTATCAGATCTGGATCCGCACCACGCCCGAGCGGCTGTGGGAGGCGATCACGCAGCCGGGCGAGACCGCGCGCTATTTCTTCGGGACGAGGGTCGAGAGCGACTGGAAGCCGGGCTCGCCGATCGCCCACATAGGCGACGACGGCGAGCACGCCCTCGACGGCGAGATCGTGGAGATCGACCCGCCGCGCAAGCTGGTGACGGCGCTCACCCTGACGCATGACGAGACCGCGAAACGCGATCGCCCGACGCGCGTCACGTGGCAGATCGATCCGCAGGGCGAGCTGTGCAAACTGACGCTCATCCACGACGACTTCGACAGCGAGACCGCGACGTTCCACCAGGTCGATCGCGGCTGGCCGTACATCCTCAGCGGCCTCAAGTCGTGGATCGAGACCGGCACGCCGCTGCCGGCGGCGAAGGTCTGACCGGAGCGCCTCCGGCGGGCGGGCGCGGCCCGCAGCGTTTGTCTTCGCATGAATCGTGTTCAGCGCGAGACGCGTGAGTTCAGCCTATGGCAACCGACGCTGCGGGCCGGGCCCGCCCGCCGGAGGCGCTCCGGTCGTCCCTTCTCCGGTCGTCTTGACGAACCAGCAGGCCGGACTTATGTTTTGAACGTGTTCAAAACTGAGTTGCTGCCGCTCGCCATCCGTCTCGCCGGCTTCGTCCAGCTTGCCATCGCCGCGAGTAGCCTGCTGATCCCCAAGATGCTCGGCTGGAGGCGGGACGTCGCCCGTCTTCAGCCTCTGACGGCGCGCGTTTTCTGGACTTACGCCGGCTACATCTTCAGCACCAATATCGCCTTCGGCCTTCTTTCCGCGCTGATGCCGACGCGGCTCGCCGAGCATTCACCCCTGGCGATCGCCGTCACGGGCTTCATGGCGACGTACTGGCTGAGCCGTCTCGTGATCCAGTTCGCGCTCTTCGACCGCGTGGAAGCCGCGACTGCGCCGCTGTTCCGCGTGGCGCGGTTGCTGTACGTCACCGCGTTCGCTTCGCTCACTGCCGTCTACTCGTTCACCACGATTCAGGGGCTGATGTGAACGATGTCGTTCGGATGCTGGTGTGCGTCGGCGTGACGTTCGTGGCCATGAAGGTCATCGTGGCGCGACTGAGCGGCGCGACGCTCGCACCGTCGCAGTGGCTGGCGTTTGCCGCGTGGCCAGGCATGCGTCCGTCGATCTTCTCCCGCCTCGGCGGTCCGGCGTCGACAGGCGCGATCGACATCCTCCTCAGCGGAATCCGCAACCTGATCGCCGGTGCATTGCTGCTGGCGATCGGCGTGCAGTTGCGCGCGTGGCCGCTCGTCGCGACGCTGATCGCGTTTCCCGCGCTCAGTCTCATGCTGCACTTCGGCCTCTTCGACATCGTGGCCGCGTTCTGGCGCTGGCGCGGCGTGCCGGCGGAAAAGCTCTTCCGCGATCCGCTGGCCGCGCGCACGTTGGGCGAGTTCTGGAGCCGCCGCTGGAATCTCGCATTCTCCGAGATGCTGACCATCGCCGTCGACCGCCCCCTCCGCCCGCGCCTCGGGCGCAACGGCTCGCGGATGGTCGCCTTCCTCGCATCCGGCGCGCTGCACGAGATCGCGATCAGCCTCCCGGTCCATGCCGGCTACGGCCTGCCGACGCTCTACTTCATTGTGCAAGGCATCCTGGTCCGGTTCGAGCGCAGGCCGAGCCGCCTGCGCACGCTCGCGTCACTCCTGCTCCCGCTCCCGTTGCTCTTCCACCCATGGTTCGTGCGCGGCGTGATCTGGCCCTTGATCGGACTGCAATAAAAAAGGCGGGCCCCGAAAGGCCCGCCCAACAGCTAAGAGCTAATAGCTAACAGCTAGGTCTTAGTACATCCCGCCCATGCCGCCCGGTCCACCGGCGCCACCGGCCGGGGCTTTCTCTTCTTCCTTGATCTCGGAGACGAGAGCCTCGGTGGTGAGCATCAGGCCGGCGATGGAGGAGGCGTTCTGGAGCGCCTGCTTCGTCACCTTGGCCGGATCGATGATGCCGGCTTCGAGCATGTCGACGACCTTCTCGTTACGGGCGTCGAAGCCCCACGTGCCGCCCTTGGCGCGCACTTCGTTGAGGAGGACAGAACCTTCCTGACCGGCGTTGAAGACGATCTGGCGGAACGGCTCTTCGAGCGCGCGCTTGATGATGTTGACGCCGACCTTCGTGTCGCCCTCGACCTTCAGAGCAGCCACGGCCTCGATGGCGCGGAGCAGAGCCACGCCGCCGCCCGGGACGATGCCCTCTTCGACGGCTGCCTTGGTCGCGTGCATCGCGTCCTCGACACGGGCCTTCTTTTCCTTCATCTCGGTCTCGGTCGCAGCGCCGACCTTGATCACGGCGACGCCGCCGACGAGCTTGGCCAGACGCTCCTGCAGCTTCTCGCGGTCGTAGTCCGAGGTGGTGTCCTCGATCTGCTGGCGGATCTGCTTCACGCGGCCGGCGATCGCAGCCTTGCGGTTGTTGTCGTCGGTGTCGGTGACGAGCGTGGTGTTGTCCTTGTCGATGGAGACGCGCTTCGCGTCACCGAGCTCTTCGATCTTGACGTTCTCGAGCTTGATGCCGAGGTCCTCGGAGATCAGCTTGCCGCCGCTGAGGATCGCGATGTCCTCGAGCATGGCCTTGCGGCGATCGCCGAAGCCGGGCGCCTTGACGGCGGCGACGTTCAGCGTGCCGCGCAGCTTGTTGACGACGAGCGTGGCGAGCGCCTCGCCCTCGATGTCCTCGGCGATGATGAGCAGCGGCTTGCCGCCGCGCGCAACCTGCTCGAGGACCGGGAGGAGGTCCTTCATCGACGAGATCTTCTTCTCGTAGATCAGGATCTTGGCGTTCTCCAGGACCGCTTCCATGCGCTCCGGATCGGTGACGAAGTACGGCGAGAGATAGCCGCGGTCGAACTGCATGCCCTCGACCACTTCGAGGACCGTGTCCAGTCCGCGCGCTTCTTCAACGGTGATGACGCCGTCCTTGCCGACCTTGTCCATCGCCTGGGCGATGATGCCGCCGATCTCTTCATCGTTGTTCGCCGAGATCGTGCCGATGTGGGCGATGTCCTTGCCCTCGACCGGCTTCGCCAGCTGGTCGATCGACGCGACAGCCGCTTTGACCGCGAGCTCGATGCCGCGCTTCAGCTCCATCGGGTTCGCGCCGGCGGTGACGTTCTTGATGCCCTCGCGATAGATCGCCTGGGCCAGAACGGTTGCGGTGGTCGTGCCGTCGCCGGCGGTGTCGGAGGTCTTCGAGGCGACCTCGCGGACCATCTGCGCACCGGCGTTCTCCATCTCGTCCTTCAGATCGATCTCCTTGGCGACGGTGACGCCGTCCTTGGTGATCGTGGGGGAGCCGAACTTCTTCTCGATGACCACGTTGCGGCCCTTGGGACCGAGCGTGACCTTGACGGCGTCAGCCAGCTTGTTGACACCCTTGAGGATCGCCTGGCGAGCCTCTTCTCCGTACGTAACTCTCTTGGCCATGTGTGTCTCCTTCTTTACTCGACGATGGCGAGAACTTCGTCCTCGCGCAGGATGGTGTACTCGACGTCATCGAGCTTGATCTCGGTGCCGGAGTACTTGCCGATGAGGACCTTGTCGCCCTTCTTCACATCGAGCTTGATGCGCTTGCCGTTGTCGTCGAACTTTCCTTCGCCGACGGCGACGACCTCCGCCTCCTGGGGCTTCTCTTTGGCGGTGTCGGGGATGATGATCCCGCCACGAACCATTTCCTTCGCGTCGAGGCGCTTGACCACGATGCGATCGTACAGCGGGCGAATCTTGATGTCGGTAGCTACTGCTGACATATTGTGTATCTCCTTTCGTTGGATGAGCTTGCCGCGGCTGAACGCCGCGTATCCGGATTTGAGTGTTTAGCACTCACTGTCTGAGAGTGCTAACAGTAGCTTCCGGAAATTATTCTGTCAAGCCATGCCATTCGACCCGTTTTCGTCACAACGAATCAGCCCTCCGTGCCCGGGAGACGCCGGGGCGTTGATGTACCCTTTCCCCATGCGTCACAAAAAGCATTTCCTTCTCGCGCTGGCCGTGTTGTTACTCGCCGTTCCGGTCGCCCACGCGACCTGCGGTGGTGGTGGCGGCGGCGGCATGGGCGGGGCGATGCCGGGCGGCATGGGTCAGCAGATGCCGCAGCCGCGCGCCTACCTCGTGCCGTGGCGCGTGCTGAATCCGGCGGAGGCGCAGCCGGCGAGCCCGATGACGCTGGTCTGGGTGCCGAGCGCGCCTCAGGACATGGATCTCCGCGACTCGCGCCTGCTGACGCTCTACTCGGCGCAGTGCATCGGCATGACGCTGGTGCGTCCCGATGACCAGGCCTCGCTCACGAAGTTCGCCGTCACCGCGGCGCCCGCGGCGCTGCTGGTCATCGACGACAAGGTGATCGCGCACGTCGACGCGGAGAACGGTCACGTCAAGCTCGGCAAGGTCGAGGGGATGGTCCGCGACGCCGTGAACGAGCGCGAGAAGGAGCTCGAGACGCAGCTCGATGACGCGCGCAAGAAGGCCGACGCGGGGGAGAAGGATGCCGCGATCGCGTCGTATCAGAAGGTGTGGGATCAGCGCTGCGTCGCGCCGAAGAAGGGGCGCGCCGCACAGAAGGGGCTGAAGAAGCTCGGCGTCGAAGTGAAGGACTCGGCGATGCGGATGAACGATCCGCTGATGACGCCGGAGATGAACGAGCAGATGGTGGCGGCGATGGATCGCGCACTCGCCGCCGAGCTGGCGACCGATTATGAGGCGGCGCGCCGTCTCTACCTCGCGGCCGCGAAGCTCGATCCCGCCGATCCGGTCCCGGCCCGCTTCCTCGGCGAGCTCTATCGCCACAACACCGGCGAGTGGGCGAAGGCGGTCAACACGTTCAAGCGCCTCCTGGCAATGCAGCCCGACCCGCTGTCGAAGGCGGTCGCCCTGCACGGCATCGGCAAGATCACGATCCACATGGGCAACTCGGCGAAAGGCCTCGCGCTGTTCGAGGAGTCGATCGCCACGTATCCGATCTCGCTGACGTACCGCAATCTCGCCGTCTACTGGAACTCCGAGCGCCAGCACGCGAAGGCCGACGGCTACGTGCAGAAGGCGCTGGCGCTCGATCCGAACGATTCGTACAACCTCATCTTCGCCGCGACTTACCTCGCCGACAGCGGCCGGCGCGAAGAGGCGCTGAAGATCGCGCAGGAGAACGAGCACGCGCTGAGCGCGTCGTACAACCTCGCGGCGATCTACTCGCTCCTCGGCAACAAGGGGAAGGCGATGGAGATGCTCAAGCGCCACTTCTACGAGTACGAGCGCTACGACGAGGTGCGGGCCCACGAGATGTGGGAAGCGCGCGTCGATTACGTGTTCGCCTCGATGAAGGACGATCCGGAGTTCGTGAAGCTGACGGCGATGGCGAAGTGAACCCCGCCCTGGCGGCGGCCGCGCGCGGCGAGCGGGTCCTCGTGGAAGGGGGCGCGCTCGTACGCGAGGCGGCGGCCGAGGGAATGCTCGGATTGCTGGCGCGCGCGGCGGCGAATCCGCATCGCGAGCTGCAGATGAAGGGGGCAGCGGTCGAAGCGCATGGCGCGTTCATGACCGCTGAGCTGATCCGCATCTCCGCCGCGTTTGAGAAGGCGGGCATCCCGCTGCTGGCGTTCAAGGGTCCGGTGCTGTCGCAGCAGTTGTACGGACATCCGGGACTGCGCAGCTTCAGCGATCTCGATGTGATCGTCTCGCCGCGCGATGCCGATGCATCCGAGAGCCTGCTGCGGACGCTCGGATACCGCGGCACGATCAGCGGCGCGGAACGGAAAACGAATCGCCGCTTCGCCGGCGAGGAGCACTTCACGAACGACGCGAACGGCGTGCTCATCGACTTTCACACGCTCTTCTCCAACCAGCAGTTTCCGGTGCGCCTCTCGTTCGACGACGTCTGGGCTCGTCGCACGACCGTCCTCGGCGTCCCGGCATTCGGCGACGCCGATCTCGTGGTTCTCACGTGCAGTCACGGGGCGAAGCATCTCTGGCACAAGCTCGAGTACCTCGCGCAGATCGCGGCGCTGGCGCGGAAAGAGATCGACTGGAGTGAAGTCGATCGGATTGCTTCTGAGGCATGCACAGTCCGACAGGTCGGTCTCTCGTTTCTCCTCGCACGCGACATCCTCGGCATCGCACTGCCGGAGTTGCAGTGCATCGAAACGGCGAGGCCGTACGTGGATGCGGCCCGATCGCTCGTCGGAAAAGCGCACGACGCGACGGGACGCGATCACTTTCTGCTGCTCGATCGTCGGCGCGATGCGATTCGCTCGATCGCGTTGTCGGTGTTCGTCCCGACGCACGAGGATTGGCAGTCGCCGCTGCCGTGGCTCTACCGTCCGCTGCGCTTGCTGATGGAGCGCGGACGTCTCGTCCGCAGTCGGTGAGCGTCTCGCTCGCCGACCGAGATCGGTGCCCGGGCGAGACGCCCGCGCACTGCGGGCGGGACGCCCGCGCTCCTATGTTTCCGCGGCGAGGCGCGCGGGGCTCTCGTGATGCGCGCGCAGGAACGTCTCCGGATTACTGAGCACGTTCCCCATCCCCATGCGCATCCCTTTGCGGATCGCCTTCAGCGTGACCTTGCCGGTGGCGATCGCGCCGAGGATGGCGAGCTGCGTCTTGATCTTCCCGTGCGTGCGGTAGCGGACGTCGACGGCGTGCTTCCAGAGTCCCGCGTACTCCCGGTAGAACTCCTGCAGCGGGAGCTTCGTCGGCAGCACGGTGTGCGCGATGTCGAAGAGCTCCCAGTCGCGCGTCTGCACGTCGGGCTCGACCTCGTCCCAAAGATCGGTGCCCGGCAGAGGCGTGAGGACGGAGAAGCCGGAGTTGTACGCGCCGGTCTGGTCGATCCAGCGCTTCAGCTTCTCGAAGTCTTCGTGCTCCCACGTCGGGTCGACGATGAAGTTCGGCGTGTAGCCGATGCCGAGGTTCTGCAGGATGCGGATCGCTTCGTTGTTGTGATCGGCCGTGTTCTTCTTGTTGACCGACTTGAGGCCCGCGTCGTCGATCTTCTCCAGGCCGAGGAAGACGGTCATGCGACCGCAGCCCTTCCACTGCTCGATCAGCTCGGGGAACTTGCAGATGATGTCGCTGCGGGTCTGGATGGTGTAGTGCTTGTTGATGCCGGACGCGATCAGCGCGTCGCCGAGCTCGCGGCCGCGCTTCACGTTCATCCAGAAGATGTCGTCGGTGATGAAGACGTTCGGCGCTTCGATCTGCTCGAGCTCTTTCACTACGCGGGCCGGCGATTTCTCGCGGAACGTGCTCTCGTGGAACTTCCAGACCGAGCAGAAATTGCATTTGAAGGGACAGCCGCGCGCGGTCTCGAGCAGCGCCAGCGGACGGCGGAAATTGATGTAGTACTCCGAGGCGTAGCGCTTGATGAGATGCCGCGCGGGGAAGGGGAGCTCGTCGATGTTGCCGCGCGCGGGGGCGTGGCCGGTGTTGATCGGATTGGGTTGATTGATCAGCAGGCCCGGGACTTTCGTCAGGTCCTTGTCGCGCTGCCAGGCGTTGACCAGCGGCGGCATCACCTCTTCGCCGTCGCCGACCACGATCACGTCGATCTGCGGCTTGAGGAAGTACTTCGGATCGCGCGACGCGTCGTGACCGCCGATGACGATCATCGCGTTCGGCACTTCCTCGCGCACCCGCTTCGCCAGGCGCAGGCTGCGGAAGCGCTCCGTGGTGAAGTTGCATTGCAGCCCGACGATCTCCGGCTTGAAGGCGCGGAGCATGGCGAAGCCTTTCTCAATGCCGTCGATGCGCATGTCGACGATCTGGCATTCGTGACCGTCGAGCTCCAGTCCGCCGGCGACACACTCCAGCCCCAGCGGCTCGACGAACGTGATCATTTCCAAACCGATGATTCCGCCGATCGGCGCCTTCAGGAACGAGACTTTCATGATTGCGACGTAATGTGGACCCGCGGTCGCGGGATGTCAAACGGGGGCACAGACAGGAGTGTCTGTGCTACACGTGTGGCACAGACACTCTTGTCTGTGCTTATGGCCGCAGCGCGCGCGAGCGGCGCGCGGGGACGCATGCGAACGACTCCGCATGCGCCGCGCTCTGCTCGATCCAGTCGCGCGGCGTCTCGCTGAGCATCGTGGTCGAGGCGTAGGCGTCGAGCATCTGCGCGAGATTGTCGCCGGCGGACAACGGCAGCAGCTTCGCGCTGACGTCGCCGGTCATCGGGCTGCGGACGTCGAGCACGAGTGGCGGCTGCGAGCAGGCGAAGTCGGTGGCACTGAAGCGAAGGCTCTTGCGCGCCGGCGTGACGTCGGTCGTCCAGGTCACTTCGAAGTTCGTGATGTCGTACGCCACGCTCCAGCGCGTGTTCGGCTGCGCGACGGCGTGGAGGATGTCGAGCGTGCGATCGGTGGCGTTCTGCCCGTTCGCCGGTTGCGCGAGCAGCATCGCGGTTCGCGCGAAGCGCTGCAGCGATCCGGTTCCCGACGGCATCGACTTCAGGCCCTTGAAGTACTGCAGCGACGAGTCGTACGAATCGTTGGTGAGGTTCGCAGTAGGCAGCGCGGAGCCGGTGTGCACGACGAGCTTGCCGTCAAGGTACTCGATCGTGGCCGCCGCGCCGCTCCGATCGGCAATCAGATAGTGCAGCGGTGTTCCGCCGCGCAAACGCACATCCTCGGCATGCGCGAGCACTTCGTTGACCGTGGCGTAGCGGTCGAGGTGGTACTGGATCCACTCCAACACGCCGAGCGCGGGACGCTCGTCGTTCGGCGGATAGACTGAGCCGTCGAGCCACATCAGCGCGATGACCAGCCCCGCCTCGTTCATGCCGTCCATCGGATACTCGCGGCCGAACTGGTTGAAGGTGACGCTGCCGTAGACCGACACCCATGACGCGGTGGTCGAATCTTTTTTCGGGAGGGAGAACTTCTGCACGCCGCGGCGATTGACCACCACGATGCCGGTGCCGATGTCGAAGTCGTAATTGCGGCCGTAGACGACCGCGCCGTCCTGCTTCAGGCAGAACGTCGAGCAGGCCTGCAGCGGGTTGACCGAGAACGCAATCGCGATCACCAACGCCGCTACGCCTGCTCTTTTCATCACATCACCTCGACGGGCTCCCGATCTTCGATCATGTCGAGCTCGCGCAGCGTGGTCGTGTCTTCCGGATTACCGCCGCGCCGCAGCTTCTCCATGTAAAGGTAGAACACCGGCGTGACGTAGAGCGTCAACGTTTGGGAAAAGATCAGGCCGCCGACGACCGCCAGTCCGAGCGGACGTCTTGCCTCGGCGCCCGCACCGAAGCCGAGTGCGAGAGGGAGCGTCCCCATGAGCGCGGCCATCGTGGTCATCATGATCGGGCGGAAGCGGACGACGCACGCCTCGTAGATCGCGTCGGCCGCGCTCTTGCCCCCCTTCTGCGCCTCGATGGCGAAGTCGATCATCATGATGCCGTTCTTCTTCACCAGGCCGACGAGCATGATCACGCCGACGAACGCGTAGATCGACAGATCGACGCGGAAGATCATCAGCGTGAGGAGCGCGCCGAAGCCGGCGAACGGCAGCGCCGAGAGAATGGTCAGCGGATGGATGAAGCTCTCGTACAGGATGCCGAGGACCATGTAGATGACGGCGATGGCGATGATGAGCAGGAGCCCGAGGCCCTGCAGCGACGACTGGAACGCCTGCGCCGTGCCCTGGAATGACGTCGTCACGCTCGACGGCAGGCCTTTCGCCGCCTGTTCGATCTGCGTCACCGCTTCGCCGAGCGAGACGCCCGGCTTGAGGTTGAACGAGAGGGTGACCGAGGGGAGCTGGCCGGAGTGGTTGACGCTCAGCGGGCCGACGCTCGGGATGAGCTTCGCCACCGTGTCGAGCGGCACGAGCTGACCCGAGCCGGCGCGGATGTAGAGCAGCGACAGCGCGGCCGGATTCGCCTGGTACCGCGGGTCGAGCTCCATCACCACCTGGTACGAGTTGTTCGGCGCGTAGATCGTCGAGACCTGGCGCGTGCCGTACGAGGAGAAGAGCGCGTCCTCGATCTGGTTCGCGGTGAGGCCTAATGCCGCCGCGCGCTCGCGATCGATCTGTACGTTGACAGTGGGGTTGCGCAGCATGGCGTCGGTCGCGACGTCGATCACGCCGGGGAGCGTGCGCATCTTCTGCACCATCGAATCGGCGGCGCTGTAGAGCGTCTTCGTGTCGACCGACTGCAGCGTGTACTGGTATTGCGAGTTCGACTGCCGTCCGCCGAGGCGGATGGGAGGCGGGTTCTGGAGCGAGACGCGCAGGCCGGGGATCGCGTTCAGCTTCGGACGGAGGTCGGCGATGATCTTGTCGATGCCGTCCTTGCGCTCGTCGCGAGGCACGAGGCGAAGCGAGATGACGCTGCTGTTCAGCGTGCCGCGTCCGCCGCCGACGAACGAGAAGTAGGTCGCGACGCGCGGGTCCTTCGACACGATGTCCATCGCCATCCGCTGGTGGCGCACCATGTCGGCGTACGAGATGCCCTGCACCGCTTCGATGCTGATGCGGATCTCGCCCGCGTCTTCGTTCGGGATGAAGCCCTTCGGCACGGCCATGAAGAGCCAGACGGTCGCGGCGAGGACGACGACCGAGAGTGCCAGCACCGACGCGCGATGCGCGAGAGCCCAGCGCAGGCCGCGCTCGTAGAACGCGAGCAGTCCTTCGAAGAAGCGCTCGATCGCCTGGTACATCCGGCCGTGTCGTTCCTTGCCATGCGGGCGGAGGAACTTCGCCGACAGCAGCGGCGTGAGCGAGAGCGAGACGAATCCGGAGACGAGCACCGCCGCGCCGATGGTCACGGCGAATTCGTGGAAGAGCCGGCCGAGGATGCCGCCCATGAAGAGGATCGGGATGAAGACCGCGGTCAGCGAGATCGTCATCGAGAGAATCGTGAAGCCGATCTCGCGCGAGCCTTTCATCGCCGCCTCGAACGGCTTCTCGCCCAGCTCCATGTGCCGGACGATGTTCTCCAGCATGACGATCGCGTCGTCGACGACGAAGCCGACGGAGAGCGTGAGCGCCATCAGCGAGAGGTTGTCGAGCGAATAGCCGCAGAGGTACATCACGGCGAACGTGCCGACGATCGACATCGGCAGCGCGAGGCTCGGGATGACCGTGGCCGAGATGTTCCGCAGGAAGAGGAAGATGACGAGGATGACGAGGAAGAGGGTGAGGAGGAGCGTGAACTGGACGTCGCGCACCGACTCGCGGATCGACTGCGCGCGGTCGCGATGGATCTGCAGGTCGACCGACGCCGGCGCCTCTTTCCGGAACGCGGGGAGGAGCGCGCGGACGCGATCGGAGACTTCGACGGCATTCGTCCCCGGCTGCTTCTGCACCGCGAGGATGAAGCCGCGCGTCTGCTTGAACCACGCCGCGGCCTGATTGTTCTCGACGTCGTCGAGCACTTTGCCCAGCTCTTCGAGATGCACCGGCGTGCCGTTGCGCCAGGCGACGGTGATCCGTTTGTAGTCGTCCGCTTTGTAGAGCTGACCGTTCGCCTGCAGCGTGTACGAGGTGTACGGTCCGTTGAGGACGCCGGTGGGGAGGTTGACGTTGCTGTTGCGTACGGCGCTGACGACTTCGTCGATGCCGACGCCGCGCGTGGCGAATTGCTGCGGGTCGAGTTGAATGCGCACCGCGTATTTCTGCGCGCCGAAGACCTGCACCTGCGCCACACCCGGGACAGTGGAGATGCGCTGCGCCATGTTCGTCTCGGCGAATTCGTCGAGCTGGTAGAGCGGCATCGTGTCGGAGGTGATGGCGAGGTAGATGACCGGCGTGTCGGCCGGATTGACCTTGCTGTACGACGGCGGCGCCGGCATGTTCGGCGGCAGCTGCCGCGCGGCGGCGGCGATGGCGGCCTGCACGTCCTGCGCGGCGTCGTCGAGGTTGCGCGAGAGGTCGAACTGGATGGTGATGGAGGTCGAGCCGAGGTAGGAGGCCGACGTCATCGAGTCGAGACCGGCGATGGTGGAGAACTGCTTCTCCAGCGGCGTGGCCACCGAGGCCGCCATCGTCTCCGGCGACGCGCCGGGGAGCGAGGCCGAGACGTTGATCGTCGGGAAGTCGACATTCGGCAGATCGCTCACCGGCAGCTGCCGGTAAGCCATGACGCCGAACAGCAGAATCGCCACCATGACCAGCGTGGTCATGACGGGGCGGCGGATGAAGATGGCGGCGATGTTCATTACAGGCTCTGTTTCACTTCCACCTTGCTCTTCGGCGTCAACTTCAACTGCCCGTCGGTCACCACGGTCTCACCCGCGGAAACACCTTTGTCGATGACCGTTTCCTGATTGACGGACTGCACGGTCGAGACCTCGCGCATCTCGACGCCGTTGTCGTTTTTCACGACGAACACGTACTGGCCGCGCTGGCTGTTCTGCACGGCCTGCGCCGGGACGACGACGGAGTTCGGACGGTTGGCGAGCGTCACGGCGACGTTCACGTACTGGCCCGGCCAGAGGCTGCCGTCGCGGTTGTCGTAGGTCGCCTTCAGCGTGATCGTGCCGGTGGTGGCATCGACGGCGTTGTCGACGAACGACAGCGTCCCGCTCTGCGTCGCGCCGCCGCCCTGCGGCATGGCGTCGACCGGCACCGGCTTTCCGGCGAAGCGTGCGCGCAGCTGCCCCAGCTGCGCCTCGGGGATCGCGAACTGCACGTAGATAGGATGCACCTGATTGATGACCACGAGCGGCGTCGTGTCGTTCGCCTTGACCAGATTTCCCTGGTGCACCTGCAGCGAGCCGGTGCGGCCGTCGATCGGCGCGTGGATCGCGCAGTACGAGAGCTCGAGCTGCGCGTTCTGGATCGCCGCGCGGTCCGCCGCGACGACCGCCTTCGCCGCCTCGGCACCGGCGACGATCTTGTCGTACTCCTCGTGCGTGACGTAGTCCTTCTTGATCAGCGCAGCGTAGCGCGCCGCATCTGCGTTCGCATTGCGCAGCTGCGCCTCGTCACGCGCCAGGTTCGCCTGCGCCTGCGCGAGCGCCGCCTGGTACGGACGCGGGTCGATGGTGAAGAGCAACTGACCGCGCCGCACTTCATCCCCTTCGCGGAACGAGACGCGGATCAACTGGCCGCCGGCAAGCGCGCGGACCGCGACCGTCGAGTACGGCTGCACGCTGCCGATCGCCTTGATCTGCAGCGGGATGTCCTTCTGCTCCGCGACGGCGACGGTCACCGGGACGCGCTCGTCGTGGGCTTTCTCCTGCTTTTTGGCGCAGGCGCTGATGAGGACGAGCGCGAGCGCAAGCGTGATGCGTTTCGTCATTTCGTGTTTTCTTCCTGCGTCAGAGTTCCGGTGTCGTGTGCGAGCTGGGCCACGGAGAGAAACCAGTCGGCGCGCGCCTGCACCTCCTGCGCGCGGGCGCTGGCGAGCGCCGACTGCGCCGTGAGCACGTCGAGGATATTGCCGACGCCCTCCTTGTAGCGATCGCGTGCGACGTCGGCCGATTGCGTCGCGCTGGCCAGCAGGTCCTTCGCCGTGGTCAGCCGCTGCGTCGCGGTCTGCAGCGAGTAGTAGCTCGTCCAGACCTGCAGCCCGACCTGCTGTTCGAGCGAACGGACGTTTTCCTTCGCCAGGTCAGCTTCGATCTGCGCCTCGCGAATGTCATGGCGATTGCGGAAGCCGGTGAAGACCGGGAAATTCATCGCCACGACCGCGGAGTAGGGCGTGAAGCTGCGGCCGCCGCTGGCGATGGTCCGTCCGGCGGTGCTGTTCACGACGAATGACGGCAGATACGCGGAGCGGACTTCGCGCACTCGCGCCCCGGCCCGTTCCGCCTCGGCGCGCGTGGCGGCGAGATCGGGACGTCCCGAGGTCGCGCGCGTGATCAGCTCTTCGACCTGCGACGTCACGCTCTGCGCCGGGATGTCGAGCGGCAGGTCGCCGAACTCGTAGCGCGTGGTCACGGGCGATCCGAGGACCGTGGCGAAGGTGCCTTCGATCGTGCGGAGCTGACCTTCGATCGATTCGCGATCGAGCTCCGACTGCGACAGCGCGGTACGCGCCTGCAGCACATCGGCGATCGTCGCCACGCCCGCGTTGTGCCGCGCCTCGGCTGCATCGAGCGATGTGCGGCGCTCGCGGACCGTCGCTTCCTGCGCGGCGAGGAGCGCCTTCGCATCGAGATAGCTGTAGTACGTCTGTTCGGTCGCCAGGATCACGTCCTGGATCGCCTGGTCGTGAAAGAGGTTCGCCGCGGCGAGCGTCTGCCGCGCCTGTTCCACCTCGGCCTCGCGTCCGCCGAAATCGAAGAGGAGATAGCTGAGCGCGACGGACGGCGCGAACGAATTCGTTGCCGCTTGCGTCGAGTTGCGCACGCGTCCTGCGGTCGCGTTGAGATCGATCTCCGGCAGGTACGCCGACTTCGCGCTGCCGAGCGCGGCCTCGGCGGCGCGCGCCTGCAGGTACGTCGTGCGCGTCCGCGGATTGTTCGTCAACGCGATGTCGATCGCTTTGGCGAGCGTGAGCGGCTCGGCCTGCGCGATCGAGGCGAGCAGAAAAAGGAGCGCGGCCGTCCCGGCCGCAGCCGCCGTGCGTCTCGCGCGGCGGCTCAACGGCGGCCTCGCGATCGGTCGCCGGCCGGGACGGCCGCCGACTGCGGGCGGGACGCCCGCGTTCCAAGTCCCCGAATGAAAATGCTCGACACCAGTTCCGCATCCTCCTCGACCGGATTCGGATGCGTGCTGAGCATCCGCTGATTCATCATCGCCATGTTCGACTCGACGAAGAGCGCGGCCGCGGCATGCGCATCGACGTCCCGGAAAATCTCTTTTTTGATTCCATCCCGAATCACACGCGCGGTCCCCTCGGCCAGACGGCGATAGCGATCACTCTGATACCTGCTCCCCCACACACGGGTGACCTCGCGCTCGTACAGCAGGATGCGGAAGAGATCGCGCTGCTCCTCGAAATAGGCGAGGTAGCGGAGCGAATAGTCGTGCAGCTTACGCTCCGGCGCCGCATCGCCGCGCAGGATCTGATCCATCTCGTCGATCATCGGCTCGAGCGCCGCGTCCTTCACCGACTCCAGCAGCTCCTGCTTGTCGTGGTAGTGAAGGTAGACCGTCCCCTTCGCGATGCCGACCTCCTGCGCGACGCGTTCCATCGTCACGTTCTTGAGGCCCTCGCGGCACATCAGGCGGATGACCGCCTGCTGAATGCTTTCGCGCTTGAGATCCTGCCAGGCTCGACCCAAATTGACTCTCCGGTCAGTTTTTATACGACGGAGTCAGGGTAGCGTCGAGTTACAAATCGGGGTCGGATCTGGACAGTCAACTCAACCACCCCTTTTTCCAGAACCAGGTCAGCATCACCGCCGTCGTGGCGGCCATCAGGCCGAGGGCGAAAGGGTAGCCGTGGAGCCAGTGCAGCTCGGGCATGTGCTCGAAGTTCATGCCGTAGATGCCGGCGATCAGGGTGAGTGGCAGCATGATCGTGGAGAGCACGGTCAGCACGCGCATGATCTCGTTCGTGCGGTTAGCGATGACCGAGAGGTACGCCTCCATCGTCCCGGCCATCATGTCGCGCTCGGAGTCGATGGTCTCGCTGATGCGGAACATGTGGTCGTACAAATCGCGGAAGTAGATGAGGTGCTGCTTCTGGATGAACTGCGAGTCGCCGCGCGAGATGAGATTGAGCAGCTCGCGCTGCGGGAGCGACTGCCGGCGCATCACGTTGAGGTCGCGCTTGAGATGCAGCAGCTCGTCGAGATGCAGCGGCTGCGCGTGCTGGAAGATCGACTCCTGCAGATCGTCGACGCACTCCTCGATCCGGTCGAGCAGCGGGAAGTGCGCGTCGACCAGCAGGTCGACGATCTCGTACAGCAGGTAGTCGGGACCGTTGGCCAGCATCCGCTTGTCTTCCGGCAGCCGCGCGCAGATGTCGTCGATGGCCTGCATCCGGCCGCTGTGGACGGTGAAGAGAAAGTCGCCGCCGAGGAAGGCGGAGAGCTTGTACGTCTGCGAGCCGTGCTCGCGGAGGTTCACGTCGACGGCGCGGAAGACGAAGAAGTCGTACGTGGGAAAGGCGTCGTATTTCGGCAGCGTGTTCGGCGAGAGCGAGTCCTCGGCCGCGAGCTCGTGGAAGCCGAAGCGGCGCTCGAGCAGGTCCTCGAGGATCTCGTTGTCCGGATCTTCGACGTCGACCCAGAGCTTCGCGCCGCTGTCGCGCGTCCACGCCTCGATCAGCGACGCATCTCCCTGCCGGAGCGCGTCGCTGTCGAGGATGGATACGCGGATTCGGGTCATCGCTTCATGGCGATTATCCCAACAATGCCGAGGAGCGCGGCGAGCAACGCGAGGACTTCGGGTGAAAGCGTCGGGATTGCCGCCGCTGCCACCACCGCGAATCCGGCTGCGCCGATGTTGTCCGCCGGCGTCCCCTCGGTCGTCGCGCTGGAGACCGTGGCGGTGTTCGTGTAGTTGCCCGGCAGCACCGGCAGGTTCGCGGTGATCGTGAACTGGACCGATGCGCCGGCCGCGAGCGTCGCCGCCGTGCAGGTGACGGTGGTCGTGCCGGTGCACGCGCCGGGCGGCGTCGTCGCGGTCGCGCTCATGCCTCCCGGCAGCGGATCGGTGACCACGACGTTCGTCGCGGCGAGCGTGCCGTTGTTCGTGACGGTGAGCGTGAAGGTGACGGGCGTGCCGACGACGTACGGACCGGCGGAGATGCTCTTCGCGATCGCGAGATCGACGAATGAGGCGGTGGTCGATGCCGACGACGTGTTGTTGCCCGGATTGGGATCGGACGACGTCGCGGAGATCGTCGCCGTGTTGCTGATGCTGCCCGCGCCGTTGACGTGCACGGTCAGCGTGAATGACGCCGAGGCGCCGGAAATGAAGGTGGCGATGGTGCAGGTCACCGTCGTCGTGCCGCTGCAGTTGAAGACCGGGCCGCTGTTCTGCTGCATCGAGACGAACGACATCTGGGCCGGAAGCGTATCGCTGAGCGTCACGGCCGTAGCGTCGCTCGGTCCCGCGTTCGAGACGGTGATGGTGTAGGCGACGTCGGTGCCGACGGCGGCGACCGTGGGGCCGCTCTTCGTCACCGCGAGGTCGGCGCTCTGGGCGAGGTTCGTGTTCACCGTCGAGGTGTTGTTGCCGGAATTGGGATCAGACGTCGTCGCGGAGATCGTCGCGGTGTTGCTGATGCTGCCGGCGCTGTTCACGTGCACGGTCAGTGTGAACGACGCCGAGGCGCCGGGAACGAGCGTGGCGATCGTGCAGGTGACGGTCGTCGTGCCGCTGCAGTTGAAGAGCGGACCGCTGTTCTGCTGCATGGAGACGAACGACATCTGCGCCGGGATCGTGTCGCTGAGCGTCACGGACGATGCATCGCTCGGTCCCGCGTTGGAGACGGTGATGGTGTAGGCGACGTCGGTGCCGACGGCGGCGAGGGCCGGGCCGCTCTTCGTCACCGCGAGGTCGGCGCTCTGCGTGACCGTCGTGTTCGCGGTCGAGCTGTCGTTGCCGCTGTCGGTGTCGATCGTCGTGGTGGCGACGTTCGCCGTGTTGGTGATCGTGCCGGTCGCGTTGGCCGGCACGGAGGCGACGAGCGTGAACGTCGCGGTCGCGCCCGCGGCGAACGACGCGAGCGAGCAGGTGAAGGAGGACGTGCCGCTGCAGTTGAACAGCGGGCCGCTGTTCTGGGTGAGCGAGACGAACGTCGTGCCCGCGGGGATGGTGTCGGTGAGCTGCGTATTCAGCGCGGCATTCGCGCCGAGGTTCTGGACCGTGATCGTCCAGGAGAGGTTCGTCCCGGCGTTGACGGTGGCGGGCGCGGTCTTCGTCACCGCGACATCGGTCACGCCGGTCACGGTCGCCGAGGTCGACGAGCTGTTGTTGTTCGGATTCGAGTCGCCGCTGTCGCTGCTGAAGTTGGCGGTGTTGGTCAGCGTGCCGCCGTCGGCGAACGTCGGGCCGATGTTGAGCACGAGCGAGAAGGTGGCGGTGACGCCGCTGCCCAGCGAGTTGATGGTGCAGGTGATGGTTCCGGAATTGCCAGGCAGGGGAGCGCTGCAGCCGAAGCTCGGACCGGTGTTCTGACCGAACGAAGAGAGCGTCGTGCCGGGCGGCAGGATGTCGGTCAGCAGGACGTTGACGGCGGTGTCGGGACCGTTGTTCGTCGCCGTGATGGTGTACGAGATCGTCTGCCCCGCCGTCGCGGTGCCGGGGCCGCTCTTCGTCACCGCGAGCTCGGCGTTCGAGACGGTGAGGAAGGCCGACGACGAGTTGTTGTCGCTATCGGGATCGACGTCGCTCTCGACGCTCACCGTGTTGTTGAACGACGTGCCGGCGGGAGTGCCGCCCGGGATGTTGGCGGTGAGCGTGAACGTGGCGGCGGTGCCGACGGTCAGCGTGCCGATGCTGCAGATGACCGTCTGGCCCGTGCTGCAACCGAACGTGGGACCGCTGTCCTGCGTGAGGGAGACGAAGGTCATCGTGCCGGGGAGCGTGTCGGTGAACTGCACGCTCGTCGCGTCACCCGGACCGCCGTTGACGACCGTGATGCTGTACGAGACGTCCGCGCCCGGCGCCGCGACGTTGGGGCCGGTCTTCTGCACGCCGACGTCGGCGTCGTTCGATGGAACCGTCGTCGCCGCGGCGGAAGAGTTGTTCTCGTCGTTCGGATCGAAGCCGGCGGTCGCGACGGTGGCGATGTTCGTGAACGTGGTGTCGGGCGGCGTCTGCGGCGCGATGTGCAGCGTGATGGTGAAGTCGGCGGTCGTGCCGGCGATCATCGAAGCGTTCGTGCAGGTGATGGTGCCGCCGTTGCCGGCGCCGGGATCGGTGCAGCTCATCGTCGCGCCGCCGGTCTGCTGGAGCGAGACGAACGTCATGCCGACCGGAATGTTGTCGGTCAGCGTGACGTCGGCGTCATCGGGACCGGCGTTGATGACCTGCACGGTGTAGGCGACGTCGCTGTCGGCCGGCGCCTGCGCGGGGCCGAGCTTGGTGACGCCGAAATCGCTGTCAGCGAAGGATTGTGTGGCGAGAAAGAGCGAGGCGAGGGCGAGGATCACCCGAAGTGACGTACGGAGCTGCATGGACTTTTCTCTCTCCTTGGACCAACGCGGCGGATTGTAGCGTTGGAAATGGAAAGTGGAGTCCGCAGTTAAGTCCTACCGCACCGGTCTGCGGCGAGGTGCGGCAGCGACGATCGTGGCGGTCGTCGAATCGCTGTCGCCCGCTGTCGTCGCCGTCATCGAAACCGTCGTCTGACCGGCGTTCGGCGAGAGGTTCACGACGAGCGCGATCGGCATGCTGGCCGCGGCGGCGAGCGATGGGATCGTGCATGTCGCGGTGCTGCCGGATGCAACGCACTGCGCGCCGCTGGTGCCGGCGATGACGCCGTGATCGACGGCGTATGTGACGGTGATCGAGCCGGCGGCGCCGTTGCCGTGGTTCATCACCTTCGTCTGCAGCGTCGCCGCGCTCCCGGCCATCGCGTCCGCGAGCGGCGTGATGGAAACGGCGAGGTCGGGCGCGGTGACGATCGCGGTCGAGATCGCGGTCTGCAGGGCATCACTGTTGTTCTTGTAGTCGGGATCGTTGATCTCGTTCGAGATGTAGATCGACGTGGTGACGGACGCGGGGGCGTCGTTCGCGACGCGCGTGACGAGCGTCAGCGAGGACTGCGTCTGGCCGTATGTCGCCGCGACGCAGCGGAGCTCGCCGCTGCTGCCGATCGCGGGCGACTGGCAGGTGAGCGGCGTGCCGAACATGGCGAGCGAACGGAACGCGACACCATTGGGAAGGAAGACATGAAGCGTGAGGTTGCGCGCGTCTCCGCCGCCGTTGTTCGTGACGTTGATGATCGACGTCATGTCGTCGCCTCGGGTCGCGTTGTGCGGACCGGTGATGTGCGCTGCGACGTCGGTCGTGTAGTCGGGAGCGAAGACGTTGAGCGTCTCCGTCGCCTGATCGTCGCGCGGATCGCCGTCCGGTGTGACCAGCTTCGACGTGATGGTGTACGTCCCCGCGGTCGACGGCGCGGTCGCTTCGACCGCGACCGTGACGGACTGGTGTGCCGCGAACGTGAAGTGGCAGTTGATGGTCGTTCCGGAGATCGAGCAGGCATTGGACGGCGACACGGTGCGCGCGACCGACCCGGCCGGCAGCATGATCTGCATTTCGGTGTTGCCGATTGCCGCGTTGCCGGGATTGTGGAAGTACGCGCTGAAGCTGAACGGACCTCCGGTGCCCGCGGAGATCGCGGAACCGTCCATCGTGGCCGAGACGTTCGGGAGCGGCGCCGCCACGACCTGCACGACCTGCGTCGCGGAGTCGTTTGCGGAATTCGGATCCTTGAAGCTCGTCACCGACATGCGGTTGGTGAGCGCGCCCGGTGTCGACGGCGCGCGCAGCGTGAGCGTGGCCCGGTCGTCGTACCGGACCGACCCGGCCCAGACCATCGAGCCAAAGGAGCAGACGACGTCGGTGCCGTGCGCCTCGCACGGTCCGTAGATCTTCTCCAGGGTCGTTCCCGAGGGGATGGCATCGGTGAGCACGACCTGATGCGGACGTCCGTTGCTTTTCACCGTTACGACGGCGGTGATGTTGAACGCCTCTCCCACGCCGACGCTGAACGGTGCGATCGAGGAGACCTCGAGGTCGGACGCGGGCGGTGTGGTGGTGGTGATCGGCATGGTGACGGAGTCGTTCGACGGATCGAGATCGCCCGACGCGATGATGCGTGCGGTCGCGCTGTAGGTGCCGGGAACGAGCGGCACCAGCGCCGCGAGGTTGATGAATCGCGTCCCGGCGCCGAACGCGCCCATGTTGCAGGTGATCGTCATGCCGCTGTGATCGCAGCCGCTGATCTCGGTCATGATCTCCGAGCCGTCGGGGAACGTGATGGCGATGGTCAGCGGATCGATGGCTGCAGGTCCCTCGTTCTTCAGGTCGAGCTCGAACGACGCAAGCTCGCCGCCAGGAACGCTGCTCGAATAGGGGTGACCGGTGATCGAGACATCGGTGCCGGTGCGCGCGACGACCGACGCCGAGGCGCTGTTGTCGGAGGGATCGCTGTCGACGATCGAGCTGACGGTCGCGGAGTTCGAGTATGTCCCGACCGTCGCGGGGAGCGCGAGCGTGATGTCGAAGCTGTGGCTCAGCTGGACGCTGCAGGTGATCGTGCTCGTACCGCTGCAGTTCGACGGCAGCGTCACCACGCTCATCCCGTTCGGCACCACATCCGTCAGCGTGACAGCCTCGGAGGTCGAACCGGTCGCGTACGCCGAGAAGGTCCAGACGACGTTCGAGCCGGGGAAGGCGAACTTCGGGCTCGCCGAGACCTGCAGCTTGAGGTTGAGCGACGGCACGACCGCGGTGGTGACGGAGGCGGAGTTGTTGTTGGGCGTCGTGTCGTTCGGCGTGGTGATCGCCGCGGTGCTGGTGGAGCTGCCGGCCGTCCCGCCGGTGCGGAGCTGCAGCGCGAACGACGCCGATGCGCCCGAGGCGAGCGTGGCGATCGAGCAGGTGACGACGGTCGTGCCGCTGCACGCGGACGGCAGCGAGGTCGCAACGAATCCCGCGGCGAGCGTTTCGGTGACGACGATCGACGATGCGGTGTCGGGACCGGCGTTCGCCACGTTGAGCGTGATGCCGAAGTCGCCGTTCGTCCGGACGCGCGGCGCGCTGGCGGACGCGGTGATGGAGACGTCGGCATGCGCGGAGGTCGCCTCGCTGATGGTCGTGCTGACGCTCGCGCTGTTGTTCGAGGAGCTCGTATCGGTTCGCGCGTTGGAGACGGTTGCCGAGTTGGTCATCGTGCCGGCGGCCGTCGGGCGCATCGTCACGGTGATCGTGCTCTGCTTCGCCGCGCCGAGCGACGGCATGGTGCAGTGAATGGCGCCGGTCGCACCGATGCCCGGAGTGGAACAGGTGAAGCCGGTCTGCTGCAGCGACAGGAACGTCGCGGCGGCGGGCAGCGTGGTGTCGAACACGACCGACGCCGCGTCGGAGACGCCGCTGTTGGCGATCGTCCAGCTGACCGGCATGTCGCCGCCGTTCGAGGCGCTCGCCGGCGCGCTGCCCGCGATGGCGAGGTCGGTGGCGTAGGTGACGCTGCTCGTCGCCGAGGCGCTGTTGTTCGAGGTCTCCTTCTCCGGCGACGGCGAGTAGTACGCGCTCGCGCCGACGCCGATCTTCACCGGCGCGGCGAGGTTGGACGCCGCCCTGACCGTCATGTGCAGCGTCCTGCTCGCGCCCGGCGCAAGGTCGCCGACGGAGCATTCGAAGGAGCTGGTTGGAGAAACGAGGCCACAGAGCCAGGGATCGGAGGTGATCTGCGTGAAAACGGCGCCGGGCGACGGTGTCCCGAGCGTGTCGGCGAAGATGTGCCAGGGGGCGACCGCGGTATTGGCGCCGTTGTTCGTCACCGTCATGTCGTAGGTGGCGGTGGAACCGGCGATGATCGTCGCCGGTCCGGTGATCGTCGTCGCGAGATCGATGCGGCCGTAGGCGGTGAACGACTCGGTCCTGAGGGGGCCGCTCACGCCGTCCCTCGTGAGCTGCGCGGTCGCGGTGTAGACGGTGGTCGGCGCGCCGGGAGGATTGGTGATGAAGAAAGCGACCTGGTACTGCTGGTATGCCTTCGTGGCGCCGAGCCGGCAGGTGTAGTGGCCGTTCGCGATCGGATCGCAGAGGAACCCATTGCCGAGCGGGATCATCTCCGTCACCAGCGATGGGACGGTCCCGGTGAGCGTGAGCTCTGACGTCGACGTCTGGTTCGTCTCGACGTTGATGAAGACGGTGTAGCTCTCGCTCTTCCGGTCCCAGACGGCGTCAAAGGACTGACCGAAGAGCGGAGCCGCGACACCGAGAGCGAGGACGAGGAGAAGGGACCGGGACATCACTATGGAGATTAGACGAATGCCGGCGCCCCATATTGGCGACACCGGTCACAGTGTCGTGTATTAGAGGAGGTCGTTGAGTGGTGTGTAGTCGCGGCCCTGGGACTCGGCGACGGCCTTGTACGTGATCGCGCCCTTGTAGACGTTCACACCCTCGGCGAGGCCGGAGTTGTCGCGGATCGCCTTCTCGAATCCGAGGTTGGCGAGGAGGCGCGTGTAGGGGAGCGTGGCGTTGGTCAGCGCGATGGTCGACGTGCGCGGCACGGCGCCCGGCATGTTGGCGACGCAGTAGTGAATGACGTCGTCGACGACGAAGGTCGGATTGGAGTGCGTCGTGGCGTGTGCGGTCTCGACGCAGCCGCCCTGGTCGATGGCGACGTCGACGATGACCGAGCCCTTCTTCATGGCCTTGATCATGTCGCGCGTCACGAGCTTCGGCGCCGCGGCGCCGGGGATGAGGACGCCGCCGACGAGGAGGTCGGCGCGCGCGCAGGCGTCGGCAATGTGCGCCTTGTTCGAGGCGAGCGTGTTGATGCGTCCCTGGAAGATGTCATCGAGGTAGCGCAGGCGATCGAGGTTGGTGTCGAGGATGGTGACGCGCGCGCCGAGGCCGATGGCCATCTTCGCCGCGTTGATGCCGACGATGCCGCCGCCGATGATCACGACGTCGCCCGGCAGCGTGCCCGGGACGCCGCCGAGGAGGATGCCGCGTCCGCCGTTCGGCTTCTGCAGGTAGTAGGCGCCAATGTGCACCGACATGCGGCCGGCGACTTCCGACATCGGCGTGAGCAGCGGCAGCGAGCCGCCGCGGCCGGTGATCGTCTCGTAGGCCACGCCGCTGATTTTCTTGTCCAGGAGGGACTTCGTGAGAACCGGAACGGGGGCGAGATGGAGGTAGGTGAAGAGGAGCTGTCCATCCTTCATCCGTTTCAGGTCGGCCTCGATCGGCTCCTTGACCTTCACGATCATCTCCGCGTCGTTGAAGACGGAGTCGGCATCGGGAAGGATCTGCGCGCCGGCGGCGACGTACTCGTCGTCGGCGAAGCCGCTGCCATCCCCCGCGCCTTTCTGGATGAAGACGGTGTGCCCGTCGGAAGCGAGGTCACGCACGCCCGAAGGCGTCATGCCTACTCGATATTCGTTGTCTTTGATTTCGGTCGGTACGCCGATCCGCATTGCGTAAGTCTCCGTTCGCTCTTATTTCGCGCCGAAGATAGCAGATAGCAGAAAGCAGGCGGCTAGTTCGGCCGCCGTTTCGGCGCCGGCTCCGGCGTCGGGGCGCCGAACAGTTGCGGCGCGAGGAGCTTCGCGGAGGCGAGGACGTCGAGCATGCCGAAGCCGTTGAGCGGGTCGTAGCCGGGCTGGCCGAGGTCCTTCGCGCCGGTGATGAGTGCGTTGCGCACGTCATTCGACGTCGCGGTCGGGGCGAGCGACCAGATCAGCGCGGCGCCGCCGGAGACATGCGGCGTGGCCATCGACGTGCCGCTCATCTTGAGGTAGTCCTCGAAGCGGTAGCTCTCGGTGACGGAATGCGCGCTGCCGTTGAGCAGCGTCATCGCGTCGGTGTACGACATCGCGGTGACCAGGATCCAGGGGAAGTCGAGGTCGGGCTGGTAGTAGCTGCAGTTGAACTGCTGGTCGCACTCGCGGCGGATGAGCGTCCAGCCGCTGAGGCTTCCTTCATCCGGCAGGTTGTAGATGATCGCGGCGACGGCGCCGGCGTCCATCGCGTTCTTCGTTTTGTCGTGGAAGGTGAAGTTGCAGTCGACGAGCGGAACGCCGAGGCCGCAGCCGCGCGCGATGACGGCGATCTTGCCGCGGACGTCGGGCGGGAAGTCGGCCGGATTGCCGATGCCGCAATAGACGAACGGCGCGGTGACGTCCTTCTTCGGCGAGCCGAAGATCGGCGTTACACCGAGGGTGACGTTGGTGTCGGTCTGCACGTCGGCGAGGGCATTGACGCCGGTGCGCGTGGTTGAGAGGACGCGCACGCCGGGGGCCATCACGCCGATGTTCGGGCCGTAGTTGGAGAACGTTGCGCGGACGCTCTTCTCGTCGAGCGCGCCGACGGAGAGCACGGTGGGATAGGCGCCGGGAAATTCGAGGGTCGGCTGGTTCTTGTTGCCGGTGGCGGCGATCGCGAGGATGCCGGCGTCGTACGAGCGCTGGAATGCCTCGCGCTCCGGGAAGTCGACGTCGTGCGATCCGAGGGAGAGGCTGACGATCCAGTGACCGCCGCGCTCTTTCGATTTGGAGATCACCCAGTCGAGCGCGGCGACGACGTTCTCCGTCGAGCCGGTGCCGCTGGAGTCGAGGACCTTCGCCGCCCAGAGGCGCGCGTTCGGCGCCATGCCGACGACGCCGATGAAGTTGTCCCTCGCGGCGACGGTGCCGGCGACGTGCGTGCCGTGGCCGTGATCGTCGAGCGGCGGGTTGGCCGGAACGAGCGTGTTGTAGCCGCCGGCGTAGTTGTCGGCGATGTCGGGATGCGTCGGGTCGATGCCGGTGTCGATGATGACCACGTTGACCGGCGTGACGTTGCGGGCCAGCGTCCAGAGGTCGGGCGCGTGCGTCAGTGTGATGCCGGGGGGGATGGTCTGCTCGAAGTTGTAGCGCGTGCCGTCTGTCGCCGCCGCGGCGGGAACGCCCGCCGTCGCATCGAGCAGGTGGCGCTCGTGCACCGGCTCGACGTAGCGCACCTCGCGCGAAGCGCGCAGCGCGGTGACTTCCTCGTCCGTGAGCTCGGCGGCGAAGCTGTTGAAGTTCTCGAAGCGCCGGACGTCGTGCGTTTCCGCGACGTCCGCGTCGCGCACCATCGGCACCTTCGCCGAGTGCAGCGGTCCGCGCAGCGCGACGATGTAGCGCGTCGCCGCGCTGAGATTCGCCGATGTGAAGAGAACGATGAGAGACAGAACTACGTTACGGGTCTTGGGGTTCATAGTCACCGACGAGATTACGGTACGTCCCTTCGCAGCGTCCAAAATCAGAAGCGTCTGAGGATCGTCCTGCCGCCCTTCGGCGCAGGGATCTTCCAGCCGATGTCGCGCAGTTGATCGAGCGTGAGGTCGGGGATGTGGGCCAGGTCGTCGCTGATGAACGGCTCCATGAGCAGGTTCGGAGTCGCCGTGACGTCGAAGTGATAGATCGACGATCCCGGGGCGAGCGTGCATGGTGCGTACAGCCGCGGATTTCCCTCCGCCGTCGTCCCCGCGAGGCGCGTCGGATCGAAGTGCAGCGTGGCGTGGACGCCGTTCGCGACCTGACCGCGGATCGCGGCGCCGTCGTTCTGCGAGATGCTGATGACCGGGATGGTGATGGACGCGTCGCTGCCGCTCATGCCCGGCGGCTGACAGGTTTCCGCGCGGTTGTCCGCGATGATGATGCCGATGGCCCCGGCCGCCTGTGCGTTCTGCGCCTTGAGGACGAACGTGCAGGGCGGCTCACCGGCCGCATTGCCGCCGCGATCGACGAGCGCCCACTTGCCGGCGACCGCTGACGGATTCGTGTACGCGCTGCAGCCGTCGGTGGTGCTCGGTCCGATGAAGTCGGAGGCGTCGGTCGCCGCGACGACGTCGGCGGAGAGCGTGATGTTGTCGACGGCCGGGCCGAACGTTGCAGTGCCGATGTCGAAGCCGCGGGCGATGATGCTCGGTGAATTGACGCTGAGCAGAGTCATCGGCTTGAGCAGTGTCGCCGCATGCGCCTTCGTCAGCGGTCCGTCGAACGCCAGCCGTCCCGTGTTGATCATCGAGACGAGACGCTGCTGCGAGGACATCTGGTCCCAGCGCAGGCCGGCCTGATTGTCGAAGATGTGGATGTCGAACACCGACGGCGTGCCGCCGCCACTGACGAAGTTGCCGCTGTTCGTGCTGGTGTTGCCGGCGAATCCGAGACCGTGTCCGAACTCGTGCAGGAGGACGGCGATGAGATCGACGTGGATGCCGTGATTGCCGTCGAGTCCGTAGTACCAGTTCGTGGCGCCGAGACAGGTGGGGTTGTCGACGAGCGCGTTGAACTGCGCGTTGATGTCGGCGACGCCGGGATTCAGGTCGCGACCGGCAAGACTGTTCGCCAGTGCGACCGGATAGGCGACATGCGGAAGCGGAGCGTTCGTGAAGTCGGCGAGGTACCCGACGGCGGATGCCTGGCCGAGGATGGCGCTGGTGGCCGTGCACGGATTGCCAGTGCTGTTGATCGGCGCGAACGTGGCGCTGATCACGATCGGAACCGGCGACTCGAGGAGGTCGCCCCAGATCTGCGCGGCGGCCTTGAACGCGTTCAGCCGCTGCTCGCCGAGCGTCGTGCCGGGATTGCCTCCGATCGGCGTGGCCGGCGTCGGATCGTTGAAGCCCTGATTCGCCGCGTCGTTGTTCTGAATGGTGATCGTCGCTGCGACCGCGCTGCCTGAAACGACGATCGCTGCGAGAAGCGCGAGGAGAAATGTCTTGCGCATCATCATCACTGCTCCGCCGGCCGCGACGGCTCGGTCTGCTGCTTGCGCTCGATGAATTTCTGCGCCGCGCCTTCGCTCGTCACGCAGGTGGTGGAGAGCGTGCCGTCGGCGTTGATCTTCGCCACGATGATGTTCGGCATCTGGTTGGGGATGAAGACGCCGTCCGCCAGGAACTGATCGCCGGCGATGGTGAAGAGCGTCGCGAGGGTCAGCGGCATCAGCGGCGCCGCCTCGACGACTGCCTGAACGTCTTTTTTCGTAACCCGCGTCGCTGCTGTCTGCTCCTGCGCGATGGCGGAGCCGGCGAGCGCGGCTACAACGACTAATGCAATGAAAACACGACGCATCTGGGTGCCTCCTGGGGGCCTGTTGACGATCACTCTACGGTTACGGAGGCGAACAGAGTGCGGCCTTGATCACATTCCGGTATCACTTATTGCAAGTCTGTTACGCTCACGCGCTCGAAAGGATCCTGTATGGCTGACTGGCAGTCGAACCTCATCAACGATTCGAACGGTATCCGCGCCCTGCTTCGCGATACGAAAGTGATTGCCGTCCTCGGCATCAAGCCGGAGTCGCACAGCGGCCAGGCCGCGTTCTACGTCCCCGCCCACATGGCCGGGGCCGGCTACGAGATCATCCCCGTCCCCGTCTACTACCCCGAGGTGACCGAGATCCTCGGCAAGCCGGTCTTCCGCAAGCTCGCCGACATCGGCCGCCCGATCGACATGGTCAACGTCTTCCGCCGCCCCGGCGACATCCCGCCGCACGTCGACGACATCCTCGCCGCGAAACCGAAGTCGGTCTGGTTCCAGCTCGGCATCCGCAACGATGAGGCCGCTCAGCGCCTGGCCGAGGCGGGGATCAAGGTGGTGCAGGACCGGTGTCTGATGGTGGAGGAGGGGCGGCTGCGCTAGCCGGCACGGCCGGCTGCGTTACTCGCTGCGCCTCACGGCATGCTTGCTGTCACGTCATAACCTGCTCGAAGCCCTGATCGCCGAAGGTGTCATCACTCGTGCCCAAGGGCGGAGCAATCAACGCGGCCGGCCGCGCCGGCTAGTTTCGCAGTTTGCGCCACGCGACCGGTTCGCCGTCCTCGGTCCACGGGATGTTGGTGTGCGGAAGATACTCACTCGCGGGTCCGAGCTCTCCCTCTTCGCGCCTGCGGATGATGAGCACCCGTCGATGATCGATGTCGCGCTGCAGTGTCCGGCGAAAGCGAATGAAACGCGATGCGGACGATGAAGAAGGCGTCGATCGCCGCGACGATCACCGCCATGACTTTCATCCCCAGGAGCTGCTCTCTCATTCCGACGACAACGAAGAAGATCACCGCGGCCAGAAGCACGGCCGCACCGGCCAGGCCCTTCGACGGAAACGGAGGCTTGATCGCGACGATCTCGCCCACCTCCGCGTCGCTCAACATGCGCTCATGCGCGAGGACGTCCTCGACGCCTTCGATGGGACGGACGAAGTTTGCCGCCATCCGGGCGTGCTGCGGGATGGCCATCGTCGTCGAGCGGTGCACTCTTCGCCATTTCTCGACGCGGCGGCCATCGACGGCCCAGAGGATCGACGATCGTGGCAGCACCTCGATCGTGACGCGTGACTCGCCGATCTGTTGGCCGATCGCACTCACGAGCTGTCGCGAATCGCCGCTGCAGATCACGACATGGCCCGTGTCGACGTCATGACGGAGCGCCTGATCGCTATTCACCTTGTCCCTGAGCGCCACCGTCACCGCAATCGCAATCGCGACGTTGAGCAGGCGAGGAAAATCGCGAAAGTAGCCGCCGTAGATGGCGAGCAAGAGGATCACCGCCGCGAGGACGATGAGCGGAAGCAGATACTTCTGCCGGATTGCGGGCCGGTTCAGACGCGCCTTGATCTCACTGAGCTCTTCGCCGGTCAGGGTTCGGCTGCCGGTGACCGGCAGCCCCGCGAACCAATGCTGTTGCTGCTCGTCCCTCACTTCGCGCCGAGCTCGCGCAGCAGCTCATCCCCGAAATATCCAGCCGGAATCGTCCCCTGCTTGATGAAGAGCAGGTGGAACTTCTTCAGGTCGAACTTCTTGCCGAGGCGCTGCTCCGCTTCGTGGCGCAGCGCGTAGATCTCGTCCTTGCCGAGGCGGTAGGTGATGGCCTGCGTCGGCCACTTGGAGTAGCGGAAGATCGCGCGCTCGGCCGATCTGCAGCTCGCGCGCTTCGAATCGGTGAGCGTCGCGTCGCGGCATGAGCCGCTCTGGAAGTCGACGATGTTCGAGTAGAGATCGGCCGCGTCGTCGTACGAGATGCGGCCGGTGTGGATGCCGGTGTCGATGCGCACGCGCAGATCGCGATAGAGCTTGCCCTGCAATTGATAGAGGTGCTCCTCGGGCGTGTAGAAGCCCGGCGGCTCCGCCATCAGCGCCTCGGCGTAGAGTCCCCATCCTTCACCCGACATCGAGTCTTCCCACATCGACGACGAGTCCTCGATCGCGCCCGGCGTGAGCCAGCGCACCGGCGAGATGTTGTCGCGATAGCCGGTCATGACCTTGTAGTACCAGTCGTGTCCGGGGAAGCCTTCGTGCGCGGAGAGGTCGGCGAGCGCCGCGCGATTGTTCTCCTTCAGCGCCGCCGGATCGTTGTCGGTCGGCGTGACGTAGAAGCGTCCGACGCCGCTGTTCCTGAACGGCGGCGCGGGATAGTACGCGGCGCCGTCGATCGACGCGCGCAGCGGCGGCGGCGTCTCCGTGACGTCGAGCTTGTAATCGGCCGGCACGTCGAAGAGGCCGGTCTTCCGCGCGTAGTCGACGAGGCGGAAGGCCGCATCGCGATACCACGAGACCATCTCCACGTCCGACTTCGGATAGTCCTCGCCGAGGCGATCGAAGACGAAGCGCACGGCGGCGTTGCCGTCGGCGGGGAGCGTCCAGTTGTGCTTCGCGCCGATCTCGCGCGCGAGGTCGATCATCTGCTGCTGCGTCGCCTGCACGATCGGCCACGACTCCTCGAAGAGCTGCGCCGTCGTCTTGCTGACGCGCAGGTTGTTCTTCAGCGCCCAGTCGTATTCGGCCTCACCGAAGGCGTAGCGATCGCCGGCGAACTCCGCCTTGATGCCGCTCTCTTTCGTTGGATCATCGAAGAACGTGGTGGCGATGAACGCGCCGAGCTTGCGATACGCCGCGGCGGCGCGCTTCGACGCGTCCTTCAGCTCGACGAGCAGCTTTCCGCGCTCCGGTCCGGCGATTCGATAGTTGCCGTCCTGCGGGAGCTGCGATTCGAAGTACTTCGCATCGGCCTCGGCGGTGGTGATGCCGTTGCGGAAGAGCATCCGGAAATCGGGCGTGTTCTTCGCGGCGATCCCTTCGCGAAGCTGCTGCTCCGCATTCTCGAGGAACCACGGGATGGTGTTGACGCGCGCGATGAGCGTCCGCCATTCCTCGGTGGTTCCGTACGATTGCGCGCCGGTCTGCGTCATCCCCTGCATGTAAAAGTCGACCGCGCGGAACGGCTCGTCGGTGTACGTGTCGAGCGCGCGCTGCGGGTATTTGCGCACCTGGTGGAGGTGAAGCTGATAGCGGATCTGCGCGAGCGCGACGTCGCGGTCGATGCGCGATGACGCGGAGAGCGTCGCCGGATCGATCGACTCGATGTTGCGCGCGACGTCCGCGAGCCAGACATCCTCTTTCGCGATCGCGGCGGACGAATGATCGCGAAGCCGCGCGTCGGTCTCGTGCAGCGACGGATCGAGTCCCGCGCCGCCGAGGTACGTGTTGCCGGCTGGGTTCTGGCGCAGGAAGCCGACGGTGTAGTTGCGCAGATGCGTGCGCAGGACGTCGTCGTTCGATTGCGAGGATGTGCTGGTGGTGGTCGTGGTCGAGCAGGCGGTGAAGAGAAGAACGGACGCGATGAGTCGGCGCATGGCCGCGATTCTATTGAAGTTTGCGCGCCCGCTTTTGCGACACTTCGGCAAGCACTTCTTCCGCTTCCTTCCGCGGAGTGACCAGCTCGCCGCGCGCCAGGTCGACCGCTTCTCGCGCTTGCACAATCGCCTCGTCGCGCCGCCCGCTCGCGGCGAGCACGCGGGCGCGCCCGATCGCCACGTTGATCTTCACGATCACGTTGGTGTGTGTCGCCGCAAGCTGCGACGCCGCATCGATCTCGCGCATCGCGTCGTCGGTGCGGTTGGTGCGCAGCAGCACGCGGCTCAGCGCGATGCGCGCGTTCGCCTCGACGTCCCACACCTTCGCGCCCTTTGCCCATTCCGCCGCATCGCGGGCGAGCTTCTCCGCTTCGCTCAACCGTCCCTGCTTGATCGCGACGTTCGCCAGCGACGTGCGGCTCTCCGCGATCGCGCGCTTCTCGCCGATCTTCTCGCGGATGGCCAGCGCCGCCTCGTGCTCGCGCCGCGCGCCGTCGATGTCGCCGCGCGCGAGGAGAAAGTCGGCGGAGTTCCACGTCCCGACCGCGAGCACCTGCTGCGCGTGAATCGACTTCGCGATCTCGATGCAGCGCGCGATCTCCTTCTGCGCGCCGTCGAGATCGCCGCGCAGGTAGCGCGCGTACGCGATGTTGTCGCGCGCGATCGCCTCGAGCTTCGGATCGCCGACCTCACGTCCGAGCAGCACCATCCTCCCGAGCAGCGTCTCGGCCTCGGCGGGCTCGCCGGCCATGAACGCGAGGAACGCGAGGTTGTTCGTCCCCGCGGTCTGCACCCACGCGTCGCCGTTGCGCTGACCGATCGCCAGCGCCTCGGTGAAGAACGGCCGCGCGCTCTGCAGGTCGCCGAGGTAGACGTGCACCGAGCCGATACGCACGAGCGAGCGCGCCATGCCGGCGGAGTCGCCTGCTTCGCGGAAGATCGCCAGCGCCTTCTGCTGCGCGTCGATCGCCTCCGCGGTTCGCGCTTGTCGATGCAGTGACACGCCGAGTCCCGACAGCGCGCGTGCGGTGAGGAGTTTCGTGCCGCGCTGTCGGCCGGTCGCGACCGCGCGTGTCGCCGCGGCCTGCATGCGCGCGTAATCGGCGAGCGTGCCGGCGGCGTCGACTTCCGCGATGTCGATGCGCGGGTCGGAGCCGAGCGGCTCGGGGAGCCTGCGCATCGCGGCGACGGTCGCCAGCGCATCGGCGGCCGAGCCTTTTTTCGTCTGGGCGTTCGCCAGCTTCAATTCGTAATCGAGATCGTCGGGGAAGAGCGTGGCGAGCGCGCGGTAAATCTCCGCGGCGCGCGTCCAGTCGCCGGTCGTCTCGCGATGACCCGCCTCGATGACGAGCCGCTGTTCGCGCGAGAGCTTCGACGAGAGCTCGAACGCGCGCTTCGCTTCGTCGCGCGCGTTGCGGTCGTAGCCGAGGGCCGACCAGGCGGAGGCGAGGGCGGCGTGCGGCAGTGGCTGATCGGGTGCTGCGTCGACGGCGCGCTTCAACGAGTCGCGTGCGGAGAGCGCGTCGAATCCGCGCAGCTGCGCCAGTCCCATCGCGTACCAACGGGCGACGTTCGGATCAGATGGAAGCGCGCCGAGTGCCTGCGACGACGCGGCGCTCGGGACCGACGCGACGCCGAGCTCGTCGCGCATCCGCGCACCGACGCGCGTCACGAGATCGAAGAGACGCGCGGTCGTTCCGGTCTCCGCGATCGAGCTGTCGCGCGCGTTGCCGCTGACGTCCTGCACGTGCACGTCGACGCGCAGTTGATCGCCGAGCTGCACGAACGAGCCGGCGACCACGAGGTCCGCGCCGAGGTTGTCGTGGATGCGGGTCAGCGTTTCGCGCGAGAAGCTCTCGCCGCTGCCGAGCTTCAACTCGATGCGCGCGCGCTGCACGTCCTCGCCCGGAATCGCGCGCAATCGCCCCTCGGCCGCGAGCTCCGTGGTCAGCATTTCCGCGAGCGCGGTGGAGAGCCACTCCGCATCGCGATGTCCCGCGACGTTGCGGAATCCGATCACCGCAACCGCGGGCCGCCGCCGCTCGGGCGGCTTGAAGCGGCGCTGCAGGAGCGCGCCGGCGATCGCCGCGAGGATCGCGATCGCGACGATGGCCGCGATCCAGCGCAGGTTGATGCGATGCCGGCGCAGGCGCGGGATCGGCGACGCGCCGGTGAGCGCCGCGACGATCTCGTTCGCGTTTTGAAATCGATCGTGCGGGTCGCGCTCGAGACAGCGGAGGATCGTCGCTTCCCAGCGCGTCTCGAGCTGCGGGACGATCGAGCGCGGCGACGACGGCGCTTCCTTGATTTTGCGCACCACCGTCGCCAGCGCCGATTCGTCGGGGAACGGCCGGCGCCCGGTGATCATCTCGAACATGACGACGCCGAGGGCGTAGATGTCGGTGGCGGGAGTGACCGGCGCGCCCTGGCACTGCTCGGGCGCGAGGTACGCGGCCGTGCCGATGATCGTCCCCGGGCTGGTGACGAACGCGTCGTCGTTGACGGCGATGCCGTGCGCCAGCCCGAAGTCGGTCATCACCGCGCGCTCGCCATCGAGGATCACGTTCTCGCATTTCAGATCGCGATGGATGATGTCTGCGCGATGAGCCGCGGCGAGGCCGTCGCAGATCTGCCGGACGATCGGCAGCGCTTCGTCCGCGCTGAGGCGCTTCCGCTCGCGGATGTGCGCCGTCAGCGTCGTGCCGCGCAGCAGTTCCATCGTGACGAAGAGATCGAGGTGCCCGTTCTCGCGGCGGTGATGCGCGAGGTCGTAGATGCGGCAGACGTTCGGATGCGTGACCTTGCGCGCCAGCTGGATCTCGCGCTTCAGCCGCTCGACCGACTCCTGCGACGCCGCCTCGGCACGCACCGTCTTGATCGCAATCGGCTCGTTCAGCTCGAGGTCGAGCGCCTCGTAGACCTCCCCCATCCCACCCGCCGCGATGAAGCGGACGATCTGATACCGCGCCGCGAGAACTTCCCCCGCGACGAACGCGCGCGCCACCTCGACCGGCATGGTGGAGTCGTCCGCGCCGAACTTCAGCGTCGGCTGGTCCGCCTGCGTCAATGGATCGCTCGGCATGGTGAGCTCCGGGGAGGAGGGGATTATCGCATTGCGCTCAGCGCTTCGGCGGGCGGCGCGATGTGTGTCGCGTCATCGCGTGAGGCGTTCGCGTAATTCACGCATCTGCCGCAGCATCTCGTCCCCGGAGATCCCTTCGCCGCGATCGGCTTCATCGAGCGCTGCTTCCAGTTCCGCGAGTTGTTCCGGCGACATCTCGTCCTCATCTTCGAGAACGAATGCCTGAACCGTTGCGCCTTCCGGGAGGTCGACGTCGCCGAAATCGACGCGGCCGTTGACGACCTTGCCGCTGAGGATTTCCATGCGTCTATCCTACTCCGCCGCCCTCGCCAGCAGGCCGCCGGCGGAGGAGGGATTCTCGCATTTGCACTCACCGCTTCGGCGGGCGGCGCGATGTGTGCCAGAGCTGGATGATCTCGATGTCGCCGGTTGGATCGATGCGATAGAAGAGGTAGTAGCGAACGCGTTCCATCAGATAGCGCCGGACAACACCACCGCGCTGATGCTTCACGAATTTGCCGATGCGCGGTGACTCGCCGATTTGTCGCAACGCCTCGGCGAAATCCTCTTCGAGTGCTTCAGGCGCCTTGTCGCGGTGCTTTCGCCACCAGTAATGGGCGGCAAACAATTGACGCCGTGCCCGACGCGATAATTCGATGCGCGCCACGATTCAGCGCTTGTCGCCGTCACGAAGGCGAAGCTCACGAAGCTCACGCAGAACCTGCTCGGCCGGAATGCCCTCTTCCCGGTCAGCTTCTTCCAGCGCGGCGTCGAGCTCCGCCTCTTCCTCCGGAGTGAGATGAATGCCTTCCTCGTCCTCATCTTCCGGTACCCAGATCGTGACTTCTTTTCCTTCTGGTAGCGGAAGCTCATCCGACACGGCCTGACCATCGACGATTCGTGCCCGAACGCTGTACATGCTTCTATCCTACCTCCGCCGCCCTCGCCAGCAGCCGCGTCAGCCACGCGTTCGTCAGCTTCTCCACCACCGTGTTCTGCCGCAGGCGCGCGCGCAGGTTCACGAAGTCGACCTCGTCGAGCGGCTGGTCCTGGTTGAAGCAGGAGAAGATGAACGACTCCTTGCCCGTCTTCGGGTCGACGTGGCGCTGGAGGCACTGGGCGCAGACCTGTTTCATCATGCATTGCATCGGGGAGTTGATCGAGCCGATGCCGGTGTGGTCGGGATTGAGCAGCTCCGCGAGGACGCCGTGCCGCGCGTCCTTCACGGCGCGCATCATGCCGTCGGAGCCGATGGCGATGATCCGCTGCACGTCCTTGAAATCGACCGTGCGGTCGTCGGACGTCGCGTACGCGTGCATCGACTGCACGATGTTGCCGACGAACTTCCGGTCCTGCGGACGCCGCGGCTCGATCGGATCGCCGGCGTCGACGGACCAGATCACCTCATCGGTCCCGGCCTCGATCTCGTCGCGCTTGAAGACGTCGGACGCTTTCTTGTAGCCGGCGAAGTAGAGGACGCGGCAGCCGCTGTCCTTCAGCGCCTTGGCGATCGAGAAGAGCACCGCGTTGCCGAGGCCGCCGCCGGCGAGGAGGACGGTCTCGTTCTTCGGCAGCTCCGTCGGCGCGCCGGTCGGTCCCATCACCACGACCGGCTCGCCCGGCTTCAACAATGCGCAGAGACGGGAGGAGCCGCCCATCTCGAGGATGATCAGCGACAGCAGTCCGCGCTCCGGATCGGTCCACGCGCCGGTGAGCGCGATCCCTTCCATCACCAGCTTCGTGCCGTCGATCTCCGTCGCCGTCGATTCGAAGTTCTGCAGCCGGAAGAACTGTCCCGGCTCGAAGTGACGCGCGGCGATCGGGGCGTGCACGACCACCTCGACGATCGTCGCGGTGAGGCGATTGACCTCGTGGACGCGCGCGATCAGGCCGTCGTCGAGCGTGCGGACCAGCTCTTCCCATTTCGAGACGTCGCCGCGCCCGAGCGTCCCGAACAGCTCTACGACGTGTGGGTAACCGAACTTCGCCGAGGCCATCGCCTTGACCACGTTGCCGGCGTACTTCGGGTGGTTGTCGCCGTAGAACGAGATCAATTTCTCGCGGCTCGACGGATGCTGATACGACGTGAAGAAGCCGGTGTCGCGCGCCGGATCCTGGATCTCGATCAGCTCCGGGGCAGGCGAGGGCGCCTGCCCTACACTGCTGACCGCGTAGGCCTGGAAGAACTGCTTCCACTTGTCGAGCTTGAACGTGCCGGGATGCTCCTTTTCGTAGATCACGTTCGGACTCGTTCCCGCCGCGACCATCACGCTGCGCGCGGGAAGGTCAACGACTTGACCACTGTCCTTCCACCGCCCGTCCTCGACCACCTGCTTCTCGAACAGGAGCGACTGCACGTGGCCGAATTCATCCGGCACCGCCTCGACCGGCGAGAGCGATTCGGCGTACGCGATCCCTTCCTCGAACGCCTTGATCACCTCCTCGTGATTGAGGCGATACGCGGGCGAGTCGAGCAGCGACTTGCGGTACGCGATAGTGACGCCGCCCCACGAGCGGATCAGCGGGATGAAGTTCGGCTGCTCGCCCGCGGCCGCGGCGCGCTCGCGTTCCGCGCGGATGGCGCGGCCGTGCTCGAGGAACTCGTCGAGGATGAGCAGTTCTTCTTTATCGAAGCCGGTGCGCAGCGCGTCGCCCATCGCCTCGTAGCGCTCGAGGATCTTCTCCACCTGCACCGGGTAGTAGGCGAAGAGCTCCGTCGCGGTGTCGATCGCGGTGAGGCCGCCGCCGATGACTACAGCCGGTAGACGAACTTGCAAATTGGCCATCGATGACTTCTTGAATGCGCCGGTCAGTTGCAGCGCCATCAGGAAGTCGCTCGCCTTGCGGATGCCGCGAATCAGGTTGTTCTTCATCCGCACGATGGTCGGCGTGCCGGCGCCGGCGGCGATGGCGATGTGATCGAAACCGAGGCGCTCGAACGCGTCGTCGATGGTGATCGTGCCGCCGAAGCGGATGCCGCCATAGACCTTGACGTTCTTCTTCCGCTCCAGCGCGATGCGGATGATCTTCAGGAAGTTCTTGTCCCAGCGGACGGTGATGCCGTACTCCGACACGCCGCCGAAGCCCGCGAGGATGCGGTCGTCGAGCGAGTCCCACAACGTCCGCGCGTCGACGATCGGCTGCGCCAGAAGCTCGTCCGGAACCGGCTCGATCTTCAGCCCGTCGATGGCCACGACGCCGAAGCCTTCGTTCGACAGGTAGTGGGCGAGCGTGTAGCCGGCCGGTCCCAGTCCGACGATCAGCACGTTCTTGCCGTTGTACGGGAGCGCGATCGGACGGCGGACGTTGATCGGATTCCAGCGCGTGAGGAGCGAGTAGATCTCGAAGCCCCACGGCATCCAGAGGACGTCGGTCAGCACGCCGGTCTCGATCTGCGGGATGTCGACCGGGTCCTGCTTCTGAAAGATGCACGCCTTCATGCAGTCGTTGCAGATGCGGTGGCCGGTGCCCGGACACATCGGGTTGTCGATCATCACGATCGCCAATCCGGCAATCGACTCCCCCTCGGTGCGCAGCGCATTCATCTCGCCGATCTTTTCGTCGAGCGGACATCCCTCCAGGGCGAGGCCGAGCGGGTTCGGCTTGAACGTGCCCCCTTTTTCGGGGAAGCCGTGCGAGCAGGAGTCTTTCGTCCGCTCGTGGCAGTAGATGCAGTAGTGCGCCTGGTCGGCGATCATCCGCGGCGTGGCGCGCGGGTCGGTGAGCTTGAAGCCGTCGCGGCGGCGGTAGTGCTTTTCGTTGCCGACGACGCGCAGCTCGTCGATCGGCTTCGTGTCGACGAGGCGGTCGAAGACGAGCGTCTTCGGGAGATGGAACGAGGTCCACCCGTCGAAGCGACCTGCCTTCCATTGCACGGCGGTCCAGTCGACGAGCATGTCGACGATCCTGTGCAGCGCCGCGGTCTCCCGCGCGATCGCTTCCGGTGAATCGACCGGCTCGTGCCGCACGAGCGAGTCGTCGAATGCGTTCGAGGCGCGCAGCGATTCGCGCAGCTGCACCAGCGACGCGCGCGTCTCGGCCGAGGGCGTCGCCGCTTTCGCGCCGCGCGGATACTCGCGCTCGATGTCGAGCAGCTTGTTCGCGGTGCAGGCGAGGGCGAGCTCCGGATCGCGCTCGAATTCGCCTCCCGCGATGGTGTGAATCAACGCGTCGATCGGCGCGGCCTCGACGGATGCCGGCGATGCGACTTTCGCCACGCGCTTGGCCACGAATTCCTTTTTGAAGCGCGCCACCTGCGCGTCGCGCTGCGCCCGCTGATGCAGTTGCGCCGGTCCACCGTCGACCGGAAAGAGCTGCGCCAGGAAGACGCCGAGCTCGCGGCTGACCGCGATCAGCAGCTCCGATTCCTGCGGCGGCGTGAGCGAGGCGGGCGCCGCGCGATAGGCCGTGAAGCGCGCGAACAGCGCAGCGTCGCGTTGCCTGACGAAGCGGTCGAACGCGCCGGCGAGATCGGCGAGGCGGTCGTAGTCGTAGAGGTCGGAGTAGGTGAAGTTCTCGATGCCGAGATTCATTGTTTTTTACTATTCCTCATGCTGCACCCGCGGTGCGGCGATGAACGCGATCAGCACGACGATCACCACGATCAACGCGATGCCGTTCGCCTGCAGGTCGGCGCGGTGGTTGCCGAGCATATCGAGCGCGCTCTGGCCGGCGTAGGCGATGAAGATGGCGAGCGGCCAGGCGATCGGGTTCTCGCCGAGGATGTGGCGGGCGATCAGCCAGGCGACGAGGCCGAATGATGCGGCGCGGAAGAGGGCGAGCGGCGTTTCCGCGAGCGGGACGCTCGAGTCGAGCACGGCGCAGGAGAGCCCTCCGATGATCACCAGCGGCGCGATCCATTTCCGCGGCGCGCCCTGCAGCGCGAAGGCGATGAGGGCGATGGCGCCGCAGAGATAGATCGCGCTGATGATCGCGTCGCCGCCGGCGAGCACGGCGGGGAACGGAATCGCGACCTCGTCGGGCGGCGCGAAGGCGTGCACGGATGCGATCGACGGGAAGAGGCGCGCGATCAGGCTGACGAGCGTGCGCAGCAACTGGAACGTCGCCACCGCGGCGATCGCGGCGACCACGCCGCTCCGTCCGAAGCGCTCGCGGCTCTCGCGCGACAGCAGCGCGCCGGCCCACGGGCGGAGCGTCAGGATCGCGGCGACCGCGAGGACCAGTCCGCCGAGCTGGATGCCGAGCGTGCGGATGATGTCGATCGTCGCGTTGAACGTGAACGTCTGCCACTGCACCGACGTGTTGTACGTGAAGAGCGTCCACTCCCAGTGCGCGATGACGTCGAGCACCGGCACGATCGCCAGCACTGCCGCCCAGCGCGCGGCGCGCGCCCACGGGATGCGGCCATTGCGCGCGGCCATGACGAAGCCGGTGACGACGAGCGAGATCAGGGCGACGACCCCGACGATGCGCAGCATGATCAGGATGAAGTTCACGAACGTCCGCTGCTGCGATGCGCGGTACGCCTCGTCCGGCACTTTCACCGTCGTCGCGAACTGCGTCACCTCGCTGCCGGCGACGCGCACGGTGATGCGCCGCCAGGCGTCGGCCACGAGCGGCGTCCGCTCCTGGAAGTGGAAGAGCCAGTCGCGCCGGTTCGGCTGCTGGAAGCTGAGCGCCTCCTTCAGCTCGAACGCGCCCGGATTCTGCTCGTACGTCGCGAACGCCTGCGTGGCGATCGCCTGCGCCGCGCCCTGCTCGAGTCGCGGGCCGGCGTTCCGCTCGTCCTGGTAGCGGTGGTAGCCGATGGCGCGCGACGTCCGCGGATCGACCTCCACGAAGTACTCGTCCTTCTTCATCGACGTGAAGAAGCGGACCGTCCACGTGCCGGCTGGGACGCGATGCTGCAGCACGTCGATCAGCGCGCGATCGCGGAGACCGTGGCGGAGGAGGTACGTCGCGGCGACGGAGTCGAAACCGCCGGGCGAGCCCCCTTCCTCGCGCGGCGACTCGCGGTCCCACGCCTTGAAGCCGGAGAGCGGGACGGAGATGACGCGCGGCGGCATCGGCTGTTTCGCGGCGGCGGCGAAATGCGCGCGCGCGATCGACTTCGTCTGCGCGCGATCGATGCGGTAGTCGATCGCATCGTCCAGCGATGGCGGCTGGAAGAACATCAGTGCGGCGAGCGCCGCGACAGCGATCAGCGCGACGACGAAGCGCCCGCGGACCGGCGGCATCGGCGGCGGCAGCTCGGCCACCTCTTCGCTCGCCAGCTCCTCCGGCTCCCGGTTCACCGGAAGCGTGGCGTTCGACAGATCGTCGTCGGCGGCGAAGCCTTTGTTGCGGATGTAGAGCGCGATGGAGATCAGCATCGGCACGGCGAAGACGAAGCTCGCCAGCGCGGCCGAGGTGACGTAGTAGGTGTTGTGCGAGCGGAAGAGGAGGAGCGCCGTGTAGAGCGCGTCGACCGTGTAGTGCCAGATCAGCAGCGGCAGGATGCCGAAGCGCATGAAGAGAAAACCGATCACCACGCCCGCCAGTCCGACTTCCACGCCGCGGATGTAGAACGGCTGATTCGGATAGGTCGCGTGCCCGAAGCCCCAGATGAATCCCGCGACGACGATCGCCGCGACGCGCGAGCGGAGCACGCGCTCGAAAAACGGGATGGAGAACGCGCGCGACATGAACTCTTCGTTCAGCGCGGGGAAGAAGCCGGCGAAGAGGACCGCGATCCAGGGGAACGCGGTGTTGAGCATCTCGTCGTACGGGATCTCCGCCGGCGACCAGGCGCCGAAGTGCTCGGCGACGAGATAGAAGATGACCTGGTAGGCGAGGAAGAAGGCGACGAGGGCGTAGCCGAGGACGAAGGAGAGGAAGACGCGTTTCGAGGCGAGCGCGCGGCGCGTCCAGAGTCGCGGCATCGCGAGCTGGTTCGGGAGGCGCTCGCGGTAGAGCACTTCGCCGGCGCCGCAGATCACGATCAGCAGCATCCCCATGCCGATCCCCTGCACCAGAGCGCCGACGGTCATCAAGCCGAGGAACGCCGCGTACGAGGTCGTCGTGTCGTAGCCGGCGAGCGCGATGGGGAAGGAGTTGAGCGAGACGCCGGTGACGAGGACGACGGTCGTGATGCCGATCGCCAGCAGGAAGCGGATCGGCAGGTCGCCGCGGCGCAGGCGGACGATGAACGTCCAGAGCGCGGCGACGGCGGTGATGATCAGGAAGATCAGATCGACGTTGCCGGCGGCGAAGTTCTTCGAGCGCAATTCGCCGTACGTCCGCTGCCATTCGTCCGGCACTTTCACGCGCTGCGAGTAGCTCGTCACGGCGCCGCCGTCGACGTTGACGACGAATCGGTACGGCGCGCCGGCGGGGCGGACCGCCTTCGACTCCCAGGTGAAGATCCGCTGCACGCGATGCGGCAGGTTGCGCTCGCTCTGCGATACGAGCGTGAGGCCCGCGAGCGGCGCGTTGTTGCGCGCGAGGAACTGCTCCGCGATCTGCTGCGCCTGGGCGATGGAGACCGGCGCGAGCGCGCGGCTCTCCGGCAGCTTCTGCGAGAACGCGACGATCTCGCCGGTCGGCGCGACCTCCACCGCGTACTCCTCTTCCTGCAGCGGCTTGAACCAGCGGTGATGCCAGTACCAGACGTGGACGTCGCGGCGCATCACCGCGTTCGCCCGCTCCAGGCCGAGGGAGCGCTCGAGGAAGATCTTGGCCAGGTTGTCGGAGTCGAACGTCGCGGTGTGCTTCAGGCCGCGCGTGTCGATGTGCAGGTCGGCGAGGACGCGCTCCGCCAAGGGGCGCGAGGCGGCGCGGTCGTAGCGGAACTCGATCGATGCTTCGGGGAAGGCCGCGGAGAACCAGTTCAGCGCGACGGAGAGCGACGCGGCGAAGACCGCTGCGCAGATGGCGAGAAAAATCCAGTCGCGCCGCGACAGTCGCTCATGGCTCTCCATCCGATGGCTGGCATTGTAGCGATTCAGCTGTTGAGCCGTTCAGCCGTCCAGCTGCTAAACCGCAACAATCCTCAATCGCCAAACAGCTCAATCGCTCAACCGCTGAATGTCTACAGGAGTCCCGTCAGAATCAGGTCAGCAATCTGTTCCGCCTGATCCGCGAGGTTGTATTCCTTTTCGGAGAGGATCCACGAGGTCACCATCTCATCGAGGATGCCGAAGACCGACTTGGCCACGAGCTGCGGATGGAGATTGCGGCGGAACGTCCCCTCCGCCTGCCCCTGCTCGACGATCTTGCGGATGATGTTGAGGTAGTCGGCGACCTCCTGCTGGGAGAGGAGGCTCATGAACTTGAGGCTGTGGCGGAGCTCGACCTGCGAGACGACGGCGAGCGCGCGGTCGCGCCCCAGGGCCTCGAGGTGGTGGCGGATCGCGGTGCGGATGCGGTCCTCGTGGCGGCGCACCGGCATCAGCTCGCGCTCGAGCGACTGCAGGTAGTTGCGCGTGTGCTCCCGGAAAATCGTGACGAGGACGTCTTCCTTGTTGTCGAAGTAGAGGTAGATCGTGCCGTCCGCCACCCCCGCCGCCTTGGCGATCTCCGAGACTTTGGCGTTGAAGTAGCCGTTCTGCGCGAAGACGTCGACCGCGGCGCGGAGGATGCGCTCGCGTTTGGAGGTACCGCGGAAGGTCTCGGGGTGTGGAAGGGTGGTGGAGGGTTGGCGGGCCATCGAGCTGAATGATCGTTCATTCAGCGAGCGTTCGTCAACGCCGCGCCCTACATTAGATACATGCCGTCGCGCCTCTTCGCCGTCCTCCGCACCATCGTCGTCGCGACGCTCTTCATCTCCCTCTGGACCTGGTTCGCCCCGCGCTGGATGGCGATGTCGAAGCACGTCGTCCTGCAGCCCGTCCTCGGGTGGCACCTCGTGCCGATGATCATCGGCGGCGCGATCATGCTCCGCTGCTGCTGGGACTTCGCCTGGACCGGCCGCGGGACGCCGATGCCGCTCGATCCGCCGCGCCGGCTGGTGATCACCGGGCTCTATCGCCGCGTGCGCAATCCGATGTACCTCGGCATGGGCCTGCTCCTCATCGGCGAGGCGTTTCTGCTGCCGCAGGTCACGCGCGAGATGCTGATCATGACGGCCGTGCTCTTCGTCGTCGTGAACGTCTTCGTGATGGTCTACGAGGAGCCGGTGCTGCGCTCGACGTTCGGCGATGACTATGAGCGTTACAAACGGGAGGTCGGGCGGTGGGTGCCGCGGCTCAGCGCGTACCGCGGTTGAGCGTTGCGCGTACCCGCTCGATCAAAGCCTCATCGCGCCCCACGCGTGTCTTCCCATCGATCGCCGCCATCACCTCCGCGCGCGTCGCGCTCGCCGCGACCGGGTAGATGTGCAGGTGCAGGTGCGGCGTCATGATGCCGAGCTTCATCACGATCGCGCGCTCGCATCCGGTCGCCTCCAGCAGCGCGCGCTCGGCTCGTTCGTACACCGCCATGAAGCCCGCGAGATCCTCGAGATCGGAGAGATTTTCGACGTGCTGCCGCGCGATCACCATCACGTGTCCGCGCACCGCCCAGTCGTCGTGAAACGCCACGCGCGCCGCGGCATCCACATAGATGACGTCAGCCGTATCATCGGCGCACAACGTACAGGAGGGATTCACGAATGAATGTTCTCGCCGCCATTATCGCGCTCGCGTTCTCGCTCGATCCTGGCCTCGGCACGCTTCACCACCCGGTCTCGACGAAGAACGCCGAGGCGCAGCAGTACTTCGATCAGGGGCTGAAGTACACCTACGCGTTCAACCACGAGGCGGCCGTCGATTCGTTCAAGCAGGCGACGACGCTCGATCCCGATCTGGCCATCGGTTACTGGGGCGCGGCGCTCGCGCTCGGGCCGAACATCAACATGGACGTCGATCCCGATCACGAGAAGCAGGCGTAGGAAACCGTGCAGACGGCGCTCGCGCACATCGAGCACGCCTCGGACGAGGAGCGCGATCTGATCAACGCGCTGGCGAAGCGCTACACGAACGATCCGAAGGCGGACCTGCACAAGCTCTCCGAGGATTACAGCGAGGCGATGGGAGCGCTGGCGAAGAAGTATCCCGACGATCTCGACGTCGCGACGCTGTACGCCGAGAGCCTGATGGATCTGCATCCGTGGAAGTTCTGGACGCATGACGGCAAGCCGACCGAGGGAACCGAGGAGATCGTCAGCACGCTGCAGGCGGTGCTGAAGAAGAACCCGAATCACATCGGCGCGAATCACTACCTGATCCACGCGGTCGAGGCCTCGGCGCATCCCGAGGCCGGACTCGCATCGGCGCACCGGCTGCAGACGCTCGCGCCGTCGGCCGGACATCTCGTGCACATGCCGGCGCACATCCTCCAGCGCACCGGCGACTACGCGGGTGCGGCGCTGGCGAACGCGCGCGGCGCGGACGTCGATCGCGAATGGATCAAGAAACACGGCGCCGAGTCGATGTACGCGGCGATGTACTACAACCACAACCTGCAGTTCGGCAGCGCGTCGTACGCGATGATCGGCGACTACGGGACGTCGAAGAAGATGGCGGACGAATTCGGCGGGACCGCCGCGGCGATGGCGAAGATGCTGCCGCCGCTGGAGATCTTCGCCGCCGCGCCGTCGCTCGTGCTCGTCCGCTTCGCCAGGTGGCGCGAGGTGCTGAGCGTCCCCGATCCGAAAGCGGGATCGACGTCGACGGCGCTCTGGCACTTCGCGCGCGGCACCGCGTTCGCGAAGCTGGGGAACGTCCTCGGCGCGGAGTCGGAGCTGAAGGAGCTCGACGCGCTGCTGCCGACGGTGACGACGGAGACCGGCTTCACGCAGAACTCGCAGCGCGACATCGTCGCGGTTGGCTCGCACATCCTCGCGGGACGGATCGCGGCGGCGAAAGGCGATCACGCCGGCGCGATCGCGCATTACGAAGAGGCGGTGAAGGCGGAGGACGCGCTGAACTACGACGAGCCGGCCGACTGGCCGCTGCCGGCGCGAGAAACGCTCGGCGCCGAGCTGCTGCGCGCGGGACGCAAGGCGGATGCGAAGCGCGTGTTCGAGGAGGATCTGAAGCACAACCCGCGCAATCCGCGGTCGCTGTTCGGACTGGGAAAGAAAGTGCCGGGGTGGAAGGGCGGGCCGGTGCGGATGAGCGACCTATAATCCGCCGCCTATGCGCACCATCCGATTCGGAAGAACGAACGTCGAAGTTCCCGCCATCAGCCTCGGCACGTGGGGGCAGGGTGGGCCGAACACGAACGAAGGAGTCTCGGTCGGCTGGACCGGCCACGACGACGCGCAGGCGAAGGAGGCGCTCATCGCCGCGTATCGCGCGGGCATCACGCACTGGGATACGGCCGACGCGTACGGCGCCGGCCACTCCGAGCGGCTCATCGGCGAGGTGCTGAAGAGCGACGTGCCGCGCGCCGAGATCTTCATCGCCACGAAGTTCGGCTACATCAAAGGCCCGTCCGGCCGTTACTACGACCCGGCGTTCATGCGCGCGCAGTGCGAGGCGTCGCTGCGCAACATGGGCATCGAGACGATCGACGTCTACTACTTCCACCACTGCGATTTCGGCGACCGCTTCGACGACGCGCTGGCGACGATGCACAAGCTGCGCGACGAGGGCAAAGTGCGCTTCGTCGGCATCTCCGACTGGGACCTGACGAAGATCATGAAGTACATCGAGCGCGCGAATCCGGATGTGGTGCAGCCGTACCGCAATCTCGTCGATGACACGTACGAATCGAGCGGACTCAAGGCGTACGTCGACGCACACGACCTCGGCGTCGCCTTCTTCTCGCCGCTCAAGCACGGCCTGCTGCTCGGCAAGTACGACAAGCCGCATCAGTTCGAAGAGGGCGACTTCCGCCGCAACGTGCCGGAGTTCCTCGACGCGGAGTTCATCGAGCGGATGAAGCGCGCCTCGGCGACTGTCGGCGAGAAAATGCCGGTGCTGCGCGCGGTGACCGGCGCGCTGCTCGTCGACAATCCGACCGCATGCGTGCTCCTCGGGCAGCGCAATCCGAAGCAGGTCGCGGCAGCGGCGGCCGCGGGGGAGGCGCTCACGCGCGAGGAAGCGGAATTCGTGAAGAGCGCGTACTCAGTACGCCAGTAGCTCGCGCGCAGCCTGCTCGATCTCTTCCTCGCTCGGCAGGAACTCTTCCTCGAGCGGGGGCGAGTACGGCACCGGCGTATCGAGCGAGCCGATGATGCGGATCGGCGCGTCGAGCCACTCGAACGCTTCTTCCTGAATGATCGCCGCGATCGATTCGCCGATCGATCCTGTGCGCGTGTCCTCGTGGATGATCATCACGCGACTGCAGCGCCGCGCGAGCGCGAGGATCGCGTCGCGATCGAGCGGCAGCAACGACCGCAGGTCGAGCACCGACGCTTCTTTCCCCGACTTCGCGAGCGCCTCGGCGACACGCATCGCGACATGCACGAACGCGCCGTACGAGATGATCGCCAGGTCATCCCCCTCGCGCCGCAACGCGGCCTTGCCGATCGGGATCGGGCGCGGCGCTTCGTCGGAGAGCAACTGCTTCACGCGCGGATCGCGATAGAGCGCGATGTGCTCGTAAAACAAAACGGGATCGGGATCGGCGACCGCGCTCGCCATCAGCGCGCGCGCATCGTGCGGCGTCGACGGCGCGACGATCTTCAATCCCGGCACGCGATAGAACCACGCCTCGGTGTTCTGCGAGTGATACGGCCCCGCGTGGCGCAGCCCGCCCCATGGCATGCGCAGCACCATCGGCACCGAGCCGCCCCAGCGATAGCGGATCTTCGCCGCGCTGTTCACGAGCGGATTGAAGCCGGTGGCGATGAAGTCGTTGAACTGAATCTCGCCGATCGGCCGCATCCCGGCGAGTGCGGAGCCGATGCAGACGCCGACCGTCGCCGATTCACTGAGGATCGAGTTGACGATCCGATCGCCGAACTCTTTCAGCAGAGGCTTGAGCAACAGAAACGCGTTGCCATACTTACCGCCGACGTCTTCGCCGTAAACGAACACGCGCGGATCGGCGCGCAACGCATCGCCGACCCCGAGCATCACCGCCTCGAGGAACGTCTTCCCCTTCGGATCAAACGGCGGCGCATCTTCTTGTGGCACAGACACTCCTATCTGTGCCGCATACACCCCTTCGCGCGCCAGCTTCCTATCCGGCCACGGCGCCTCGATCACCTTCCGCGCCTCTTCCTCGACGATCTGCTCGACCTCGCGCTTCCATTGCGCGAGCTCCTCATCGCCCACGCCGAGCTTCGCCGCGTAGGTCGTGATCGGGTCCTTCGCGCACCAGTACTCGTACAGCTCGCGATTCGCATAGCCCGCCTCGGTCAGCTGCGGATACGACCACGACGGCTGCGGGTCCTTGCCGAGGTAGAGCATGTCGTCGTGATGCGCATGTCCGCACATCCGCATCGCCACGAGCTCGATCAGCGTCGGCCCGCGTCCTTCGCGCGCGCGCTCCGCCGCGCAGGTGAACGCCGCGGCAATCGCCTCGGGATCAGTTCCGTCGATGGTGATCGCCGGGATGCCGTAGCCCGCGGCCTTCTCCGCGAAGACGCGCACGGCCGATTGCTCGTGCACCGGCGTCGAGAGCGCGGTCTGGTTGTTCTGCACGCAGAAGATCGCCGGCAGCCTGCGCGCGGCGCACGCGTTGATCGCCTCGTGCCATTCGCCGAGCGACGTAGCGCCTTCGCCGACGAAGCTGACCGCGACGCGGTCCGACTTCTCGAGGTGGAACGCCATGGCGATGCCGGCGATGATCAGCGCGGGCGAGCCGAGGGGGGCCATCGCCGGGAGGATGCCGTGCTCCCAGTCGCCGACGTGCAGGTCCTTGCCGTTCATCGGCGGACCCGCCTTCGCCATCTGCGCGCTGAGGACCATGCGGATGGTGTCGCGATCGTTGCGCATGGCGATGACGGCGCCGAGGTCGCGGATCATCGGGGAGATGACATCGCCGCCCGGGCCGCGGCGGAGGCGGATGCATGCGGCGTAGATCGCTTCCTGTCCGAGGGAGCGGAACCCTTTGCCCTGGAACGACGCGCTACCGTAACGCACCTCGCCGCCGGCGAAGAATTGCTTGAGGCGGTTGTCGGTGGCGCGCGTGAGCAGCATGCCGCGGAGGATCTCGCGCTTTTCGTCGACGCTCAGCGACGCGATGATCGCCTCGCGGCGGAGGAAGCCGTCGCATGCATCGATGACTTCGAGCACCGCCTGATTGAGCCTGTGGTTGATGGTGGTGCCGGGCGTGGTGTCGGGGATCGGCTCGTCGATCGGTGCGGTCGGCACGACCGCTTCGCTCAGCGCTTGTTCGAGGAGGCGCCGCAACGGTTCGCGCAGTCCGTCGAGGACGAATCCGTCGCCCTCGTTGAGCTCGCGCCCGGCGATCGCCTGCTCCAGCGCGCCGACGGCAGGGCGAAGTGCGAAAGGATGCCGCTCGGCGACGAATGACGCGAATCGCGCCCGGAGACTCACGGCGCGGATGCTAGCGCAGTTTGGAGCGCGGGCGTCTCGCCCGCAGGAATCGAGCGTCCCTCTCGATTCCTATCGGGCACCGGGCGAGACGCCCGACGCCTGCGGGCGGGGACGCCCGCGCTCCGACAGAAACTCCACAATCCTCTCTTCGGCCCAATAGACCGCACGCCACGGCACCGGACCAGTAATGAACCCGACGTGTCCTCCGTGCGCCGTCACGATGAACTCGACGGCGGGCGACGCGAGCGCCCGCACGCGCGGAAGAACATCGGGCGGGAGAAACGGATCATCCGCGGCACTCACGCACAACGTCGGCACTGTGATGCGCGAGAGGTATCCGATCGACGACGAGCGCGTGTAGTAGTCCTCGGCGTTCGTGAAGCCGTGCAGCGGCGCGGTCGCGGCGTCATCGAACTCGCGGAACGTCTTCGCGTTCATCGCCAGCTCGAGGTCGAGCGACGTCTCGTGCTCGCGGACCACGCGCGCCACCTTCGTCTTCAACGATCGCAGGAACGAGCCGACGTAGAGGCGGCCGATCGGGCTGTCGTCGAGGTAGCGCGCGCCGGCGCCGAGGTCGTAGGGAACCGAGATCGTCGCCGCGGCGGAGACGAGCGTTTCGTCGGGATGCTCACCGAGCCATTTCAGCAGCACGTTGCCGCCGAGCGATGCGCCGAACGCCACGATCGGACATTCGATGCGCGTCGCCAGCATGCGCACCACGAAATCGAAATCGCCCGTTTCGCCCGAGTGATAGAAGCGCGGACGGCGATTGAGATGCTCCGGCTCGCGCGCGCAGGAGCGAAAGTTGATCGCCGTCGCCGACCATCCGCGGCGCGCGGCCATGTTGAGGATGCCCTGGATGTAGACCGAGCGCGAGCTTCCTTCCAGACCATGCATCAGCACGAGATGCAAGGACGGATTCGACGCGTCGAGGTGATCGAGCGCCAGCTCGTCGCCGTCGGGCGTTGATACGATCTCGCGCCGCAGCGGCACCAGTCGCCGCGAGCGCGTGAGCCGCCCCCAGACCGTCTGGGCGTGTGGGTTGCGTAGCCACCAGGCGGGAGAAAAGTGCATGAAGTCGATGATTGTAAAGTGGGCTCCCCTCCCCGTTCTCTCGCTCGCCCTCGCCATCATCATCATCGACACCACCCTCCTCAACGTCTCCCTCTCCACGCTGATCCGCGAGCTGCACACCAACCTGCAGAGCCTGCAGTGGGTGATCTCCGCGTACTCGCTCACGCTCGCCGCGCTGACGGTGACGGGTGGACGGATGGGGGACCTGTTCGGCAAGCGGCGGATGTTTCGCTTCGGCGCGTTCCTCTTTGCCGTCGGTTCCTTCATGGCGTCGATCAGCAACTCGGTGCCGCAGCTGTTGATCGGGGAGTCGTTGATCGAGGGCATCGGCGCGGCGCTGATGATGCCCGCCACCGCGTCGCTCCTCGTCTCGCGCTATCGCGGACACGATCGCGCGATCGCCTTCGGAGTCTGGGGCGGCGCCGCCGCCGTGGCCAGCGCGATCGGTCCGCTCCTCGGCGGATTTCTCACCACCCACTACTCTTGGCGCTGGGGATTCCGCATCAATGTCTTCGTCGTGGCGATCCTCCTCGCGGGGTCGGTGATCATCGATGAGCCGCACGAGAAACAGGCGAAGAAGGTCGACTGGACCGGCGTGTTGCTGTCGGCGCTCGGACTCTTTCTGATCGTCTTCGGCATCATCGAATCGACGACCTACGGCTGGCTGACCGCGCGCCGCCCGATCCCGTTCATCGACCTCGGCGGCTACTCGTTCGTCCCGCTCTGCATCGCGTTCGGCCTCGCCATCCTCGTGCTCTTCGCGTGGTGGGAGAAGACGTGCGAGCAGCGCGGCGGGACGCCGATCGTCTCGATGAAGCTCTTCGCCAACCAGCACTTCCTCGCCGGCGCGACGATCACCGGCCTGCTGATGCTCAGTCAGAACGGGGTGATCTTTTCGATTCCGGTCTTTCTGCAGTCGGTGAACGAGCTCGATGCGTTCCACACCGGACTGGCGCTGCTGCCGATGTCGATCCTGTTGCTCATCGTCTCGCCGGGCACCGGATTCCTGACGAAGCACTTCGCGCACAAGCGGATCATCCAGACCGGCCTGGCGATCAGCGTCGTTGCGCTGCTCGTGCTGCGCTGGAGTCTCCACGCCGGCATGTCGATCTATGCGCTCGCGCCCGGCCTCGCGCTCTACGGCCTCGGCATGGGGATGGTCCTCTCGCAGGTCAACAACCTCACGCTGTCGTCCGTGCCGGTGCGCGACGCGGGCGAGGCGTCAGGCGTGATGAACACGTTCCGCCAGGTCGGCGCGGCACTCGGCGCGGCGGTCATAGGCGCAATCCTACTGTCCACCATCGTCACGAACATGCAGAGTGCCATTGACACAAGCCCGACAATCCCGGCCGCGAATAAGCCGCAGCTCGATGCGTCCTTGCGTATGCAGGCGCCTGCACTCGCGTTCGGCGGCGCCGAGGTGTTTGCGGAAGTGCCACAGGAGATGCGTGAGGAATTGACGAAGATGCGGCGTATGGCGACGACCTCCGGTGATCGCACCGCACTGCTTTGCGGCGCCGGATTCGCGCTGCTTGGACTGTTGATGTCGGTGCGATTGCCGATGCGGCCAGCGGATCACGAATGAGTCTTTTGGCGGCGATTTTTCTCGTAGCACAAACGGCCGACACCATCACGGTCACCGCCACCCGCACCGAAACGCGCCTCGCCGACACGCCGTCAAGCGTCGTCGTCCTCAAATCGAAAGACATCGAAAACGCCGCGACCGTCGACGACGCGCTGCGCCAGGTCCCCGGCTTCACGCTCTTTCGCCGCACCGGGAGCCGTGCCGCGAATCCGACGTCGCAGGCCGTTTCGCTGCGCGGCCTCGGCGCGAGCGGCGCGTCGCGCGCCGTGGTGCTCGACGACGGCATTCCGCTGAACGATCCGTTCGGCGGGTGGGTCTACTGGGGACGCGTGCCGCGCCTGGCGCTCGATCGCGTCGAGGTGTTGCGCGGCGGCGCTTCCGATCTGTACGGCAGCGGCGCGATGGGAGGCGTCGTGCAGTTCATCCGCCGGCACGACGACACGGCGCTCGCGATCGACGTCAGTGCGGGCACCGAGGAGACCGGAACGGCGGGTCTTTTCTTCGCGATGCCGCACGTGCAGGTCGCCGCCGACTGGCTCGCGACGAACGGCTACGTCCTCGTGTCGCGCGACCAGCGCGGCGCGGTCGATCGCGAGGCGGACGCGCGGCACACGCTGCTCGACGTCACGGTCGACGGCGGTCCGCTCTTCCTCCGCGCATCGCGTTACGACGAATCGCGCAACAACGGCACGCCGCTGCAGATCAACGACACGCTGACCCGCCAGCTCGCCGCCGGATTCGATCGCGGCGCGGCGTCGGTCCGCGCGTACGCGTCGCGTCAGGACTATCACCAGACCTTCAGCGCGGTCGCCGCTGACCGCAACTCCGAGCGCCTCACCGTCGATCAGCGCGTGCCGTCGCGGGCGGCGGGCGGGAGCGCGCAGTGGTCGCATCCGATCGGCATGCACCACGCGCTGCTCGCCGGTTTCGAATATCGCGACGTGCACGGCATCAGCGATGAGATCACCGCGACGGCGCACACGCGCAGCGGCGGCACGCAGCAGCTCGCCGGCGCATTCGTCGAGGACATCATCGCGGCGACGGAGAAGCTGAGCTTCACCGCCGCGCTGCGCGTCGACTCCTGGCGCGGCCGCGAGTCGTCGACCAGTCCGCGCCTTTCGGTGCTCTATCACGCGACGAACGACCTCTCGCTCACCGCGAGCGCCTATCGCGCGTTCCGTGCACCGACGCTCAACGAGCTCTTTCGCGGCTTCCGCGTCGGAAACGTCGTCACGCAGGCGAACGCGGAGCTCACACCCGAGCACCTCGAGGCATTCGAGGCCGGCGCTCGCTGGCGCTGGCTGCGCGGAACGATCTTCTCGATGACCACGCAGGACTCGATCGCGAACGTCACGCTGTCCGTCACGCCGGCGCTGATCACCCGGCAGCGCCGTAATTCCGGCACCTCCCGCTCGCGCGGCGTCGAGCTCGAAGGGGAGTGGGCGTTGCCGAAGTCGATGAAGTTGTCGGCGGGCTACCTCTTCACCGACGCCGACATCGAGGGCCTGCGCATCCCGCAGGTGGCGCGCAATCAGGCGACGCTGCAATGGTCGTATGCGTCGACCGCCGGCATCCAGACGCGCTGGTCATCGTCGCAGTTCGACGACGATCTCAATCAATTTCCGCTGCGCTCGTACATCGTCACCGATCTGTTCGTGACGCGCGGCCTGTTCACGCTATCGGCGGAGAACGTCTTCAATCGCCGGGTGGAAGCGGGTGCAACGCCTGTGATCACGCTCGGGCAGCCGCGCGCGATCCGGCTCGCATTTCGATACCGGAGGTGATCCACCTCACACCGTCGTGCGCCCCGCGGGTGCACGTTGGAATCAGGTCCACGGGTCATGTCCGACTTTTCTCCGGTCGCAGTGTCCTTCCAAACCGTCGGCAGTCTGCTGCTGGCGCTGATGATGGCGCAGCTCGGCCGGATGTTTCCGTGGCGTTACGCGCGCAACTGGGCCTTCGCCTGGCTGGCGATGTTCGTCGCGCTCGCGTCGGTCCGCGTCTACATCGCGACGCACGACCGCATCTGCTGGATGTTCTACCTGCTGGCCGAGTGGGCGTTCCTCGGTCTGCTCTACGCCGGATCGCGCGAGCTGGCCGACGGCACACACGTTCCGCTGCGCTACTTCTTCTACTGCGCGCCGCTGGCCATCCTGCTCGCCGCGCTGCCGGTGAAATTCGCGCCGACGTTCAACGACGTCTTCATCGGCCAGGCCGCCGCGGTCTCCATCGGCGCGCTGATCTCGTTCCTCACCCTCGGGCGCACCGGCCCCAATCGCCGCCAGGTCGGCTGGCAGACCATGCGGATCGCGCTCGGCCTGATGACCATCGCGTACGCCGCGTACGTCCCGCTCTTCACGCTCTACACGATGGGTTGGGACTTGTGGTTCCTCTCCTACTCATCGCTCGCCGATCTCCTCGGCTGCATCGTCCTCGGCTTCGGCATGATCCTCTTCACCACCGAGGAGGCGAGCCGCGAGCTGAAGGACGCGGTGATGGCGCTGCAGGTGGCGCGCGATCAGATGCAGCAGAAGCTGCACACCGATCCGCTGACCGAGGCATTGAGCAGGCATGCGTTTCTGGCCATGCCGCGCGGCATCACCGGAGTCGTGATCATGCTCGACATCGATCACCTCAAGCAGATCAACGACGAGGCGGGACACGACATGGGCGATCTCGTCATCCGCTCCACCGCCAACGCCGTGCGCGCGCGCATCCGCGCCGACGATCTCCTCTTCCGCTGGGGCGGCGACGAGTTCCTGATCATCGTGCCGAATTCGACGATCGACGTCGTCAATGCGCGGCTCTCGACGCTGAGCGACGGCATTCGCATCGATCGCCCGTCAAAGGATCCGCTGATGTTCACCGTCTCGTGGGGCGGCGCGGAGTTCGGACGCGGAACGTCGCTGGAAGAGGCGATGCGGGCGGCTGATCTCGCGATGTACGACCGGCGCGAGCAGCGAAGAGTCAGAGCCTCCGGCGCTCGCGGCTGACCTTTTTCTCCAGCTCCACTTCCGTCGGCACGCCCGCCACGCTGCAGCGCGGGATCTTCTCGCCGATGGTCGTCTCGATGTTGCGCACCATCTGCAGATCCTGCCAGGTGGCGATCGTCGAGACCGTGCCGATGGCGCTGCCGCGCGCCGTGCGTCCGCTGCGGTGGATGTAATCCTCGACCGTTTCCGGGATGTCGAAATTGATCACGTGCTGGATGCCGGGGACGTCGATGCCGCGGCCCGCGATGTCGGTGGCGACCATGATGCGGTGCTGGCCGGTGCGGAACTTGTCGAGGTTCGCCACGCGCTTCCCCTGCGAAAGATCGGAGTGGATGCGCGTGACCGGATGACCTTGCCGATGAAGGATGTGGTACAGCCAGTCGGCGTCGATCTTCCGCCGTGCGAAGACGAGCGTCGAGCCCAGCTCCTCATGCAGCAGCGCGAGCAGCGCCGGACGCTTGTCCTCTGCCTTCACGAGATAGAGGCGGTGGCTGATGCCCTCCGCCGATCCCTGCGGCGTGATGTCGATGCGATCGGGATGATTCATGAAATCGCGCGCGATCATCTCGATCGAGTCGGGCATCGTCGCGGAGAACATCATCGTCTGCCGCTCGCGCGGGAGGCGGCGGAGGATGTCGCGCATCTGCGGGAGGAATCCGAGGTCGAGCATGTGATCGGCCTCGTCGAGCACGAGGTACTCGATCTTGTCGAGCGCCACGTTGCGGCGGTTCACGTGATCGAGCAGGCGGCCCGGCGTGGCGACCACGATGTCGGGCTCCGCGCGAAGGTCCTTGATCTGCGGCGTCATCTTCACGCCGCCGATGAGGCACGCGGTGCGCAGCTCGTGATTCGCGCCGAAGAGATCGAGGAAGACTTTCGTCTGCAGCGCGATCTCGCGCGTCGGCGAGAGGATCAGGCCGCGCACGCCGCGGCCGTGCGTGAGGCGCTCGGCGAGCGGCATCACGAATGCGGCCGTTTTGCCGGAGCCGGTCTCGGCGAGACCGATGACGTCCGATCCCTTGAGCGCCAGCGGAATGACCGCGCCCTGGATGGGAGTGGGATGGACGAAGCCGAATTTGCGAACGACGTCGACGATGGCCTGGGACAGGCCGAGGGTGTCGAAGGTCTGGTCTGTTGTAGGGACCGGATGCTGTGGAATTCCGTCTATGGACATTACTTGAAGACTTTCACGTAAACGCTCACATTCACCACCAGGACAATGACGCCGAGCGCGAGCTCGATGGTGCGCGTCAGTCCCGCGGGATAGATCAGCGCAAAAATATAGTGCGAAACGAAACCGCCGCTGTAGCCCTCGCGGCCCGCACGTTGAAGCAACCACTTTTCGATTGCGGTCAGCGGACAGTACCACCCCATCATCTCGATGGCGACTCCCCAGATCGCGGCGGGGAGATGAATCCACATCAGTTTCGGCCAGTACAGCAGCAGGAATCCGCCGCCGATGACGAACAGGATGAACGCGAAGTGGATGATGGCGACTGCAGAGGCGAGAAGCTGATAGAGCATCGACCGCATTCCCGGCCGAAGTATGACCCGTATAATCCCCGAGGTGAACCGTCGGTTCTGGGTCCTCTCACTTCTACTCACAATTTCCTGCGCCACGGCGACCACGCCGCACAGGGAACCTGTCCATGTCGTCATTGTCGGCACCACCGACGTCCACGGCTGGTTCAATGGCCATGTGACGGCTCCGCCGGGCGGCGGTGAAGGCATTCGCTACGGCGGCGCGGCCACGCTGGCCAGTTACATGAGCGCATTGCGCGCGGCGAATGCGGGCCGTGTGCTCCTGGTCGATTCGGGCGATCTCTTTCAGGGAACGATGGAATCGAACATGTTCGAGGGCGAGCCGATCATCCGCAGCTACAACGCCCTCGGCTACACCGCGGCGGCGGTCGGCAATCACGAATTCGATTACGGTCCCGTCGGTCCGAACGTCGTGCCGCGATCGCCGGGCGACGATCCGTTCGGTGCGCTGGAGCGCAACGCGAGGCTGGCGAATTTTCCGTTGCTCTCCGCGAACATGATCGAGAAGTCGACTGGCAAGACGCCGTGGTGGGCGAAGCCGTCGATCATTGTCTCCGTGGCCGGCGCGAAGATCGGCATCATCGGACTGTCGACTCCCGACACGCCGAACGTGACGATGGCGGCGAACGTGACGACGCTCGCGTTCACCGATCCGGTCGAGGCGACGATCCGCGAGGCGAAGTTGCTGCGCGAGCGCGGCGCCGACGCCGTGATCGTCATCGCGCACATGGGCGGCCGCTGCAGTGACATCAGCGACGTTCACGACATCAAGTCGTGCGCCGACGCGCAGGAGGCGATGGAACTGCTGCGGGCATTGCCGCAGGGAACGATCGATGCCTATTTCGGCGGACACACGCACGCGCAGATACGGCAGTTCGTGAACGGAGTGCCGGCGATGCAGGCGCTGGCGTTCAGCCGCGAGTTCTCGTCGATCGACCTCTACGTCGATCCCGCCGCGCATCACGTCGTCAGCGACAAGACGAATATCCGTCCGCACACGATGATCTGCCCGGTCGTTTACGCCGGGACCGACCAGTGCGATCCGCTGCAGACCACGCCCGAGGCGAAGTTCGTCCCGCGCGTGTACGAGGGGAAGACGATCGCGCCCGATCAGGCGGTGGCGGCGATCCTCGAGCCGTACCTCGCGCGCGTGGCGACGAAGCGCAACAGCAAGATCGGCGCGCGCGCCTCGGCGCGCTTCACCAAGTCGAGCAGCAGCGAATCGCCCCTCGGCGATCTCCTCGCCGACACGCTGCGCGAAGCGGCGAAGAGCGACTTCGCATTCGTCAACTCCGGCGGCATCCGCATGCCGCTGCCGGAAGGGGACCTGATTTACGGCGACGTGTTCGAAGTCGCGCCGTTCGATAACTACCAGTCGATCGTGCAGATGACGGGGCAGGACCTCTTCGACGCGCTGAACGTGACGACCACGGGCGAGCGCGGCGTGATGCAGGTCAGCGGCATCCGCTACACCTACGACCGGACGCTGGAGAAGGGAAAGCGCGTGACGTCGGTGACACTCGCGGACGGCTCGCCGCTCGATCCGGCGAAGACGTACAGCGTCGCCATGCCCGACTTCCTCGCTGCCGGCGGCGACGGTCTCCTGCCGGTCATGAGCCGCCTCCCGCCCGACCGTTTCACCACCGACTACTCGCGCCCGTTGCGCGACGTCTGGGCCGAGATGTTCCACAAGCAGCCGCAGCCGCTGGTCCCCAAAACCGACGGCCGCATCACCGCCCTCAACGCCCCCAAAACCGACGAGCGGTAGTTTGGGGTCGCATCTGGAAACTCAACTTAACTCGACGTTAAGTTGAGTTTCCAGATGCGACCCCAACCTGTTCCTCCAGGAACGTGCGGAAGTCGATGCCGGCGGCGGCTAGCTGTTGGGGGACGAGCGAGCGGGCGGTGAGGCCGGGGAGGGTGTTGGTCTCGAGGTAGTAGATGCCATCCGCCGCCGCGACAACATCCGTGCGCGAATAGCCGACGCAGCCGAGCGACTCATGCGCGATGAGCGCGACTTTTTGCGCGGCCTCGCGCATCTCGTCCGGGATGATCGCGGGGCAGATCTCGCGCGTGCCGTGCCCGAGGTATTTGCCGTCGTAATCGAAGGCGCGGTTGGGATCGACTTCGATCTCGATCACCGGCAGCGCGAACGGCTTGCCGTCGCCGCGATCGATCACGCCGATGGTCAGCTCGCGGCCGGTGATGAACTGCTCGAGGATGTACGGGATCTGCACCTCGGGGATCGGATCGTTGCGGCCGATGAAGAAGAGTCCGCGCGACGAGCCGCCGGCGAGCGGCTTCATCACGATCCGCTCGTAACGTTCGAGCAGCTCGCGCGCGGCGTCGGCCACCTGCGCGGGATCGTGCACGATTCGCGACTCCGCGACCGGCGTCCGCTGCCCGACGATCTTCGTCGCCCGTCCCTTGTCGAAGGCGTTCGCGCTGGTGACCGAGCCGGAGCCGGTGAACGGGATGCCGCGCTCCTCGAGCATCCGCTGCAGCGTGCCGTCCTCGCCCGGGCCGCCGTGCAGCGCGAGGAGGAAGACCGGGTCATCGACCGGCAGCGTGTCGAGCGCCTGCTCGATGTCGGGGAAGATCGCCGGACGCGACGGGATGTAGTCGAGCTCGAACGGACGCTGATGCGCGAGCAGGTCCGCCGGCGCGACGTCGTGCACCGCGCCCTCCGGCGCCCAGAACCAGGCGAGCGGGTTTCCCAACGTGCGGACGATGTTCTGCGCCGAGGCGACGGAGACGTGGCGTTCGTCGGATGGGCCGCCGAAGAGGACGATGATCATGCCGCGGACGATTTCAATATCTCTGCCCGCATTCGGGACAGAACTTCGGCGAGCCCTCCGCCTCGTGTCCGCAGCCCGCGCATCCCTTCTTCGCCTGCAGCGTGGCGCCGCATTCCTGGCAGAACTTGCCGCCCTGCGTCTTCGCGCCGCATCCGGGACAGACGGCGCCGGTGACCTGATCGACCTTGCGGCTCTTCGTCCAGTCGACCTCGCGCGCCTTCGTATGCACCTGCTCCCGCGCGGCCTCGGCCTGCGCCGCGGCCATCTCTTCGTCCAGATCGGGCGCGCAGTTCTCGCAGAGTCCCGCCTTCTTGTTCCAGCAGATCGGCTCGCAGACCCAGTGTCCGCAGCGCGTGCATTGCTTGAAGATCGGGGCGATCTCCTCGACCGCATCCTTCAGCGCCGAGTCATGCGCCGGGCCGCCGATGGCGCGCTGCACCTCGTAGCTCGAATCGGCCACGTTGCCGAGGAATCCGCCGAACAGACTGCTCGCGGCGCGGGCCGCGGAACCGAGCATGCCGATGGTCGAGGTCTTGAAGGTCGACATGTAGCCGTTGTTGCACTTTTCGCAATAGAACTTGAACTGGAACCCGCGGTCCGTAGACAGGTCCTCGTAGTTTCCGGTGAAACGAATGGCAACCATTTTTTCTCCTTGGGATCGCTGTTGCCTGATTCTGCTAGCATCCCGCCCCATGCGCAAAGCACTTCTTTTTATTTCCGTCTTCGTAGCCGTCGCCGCGCTCGCACAGACGCCGGCGCCGGCGGTCAAGTATCCGCGGGTCAGTCAGAAATCGGTCCTCATGCAGAGCATCGGGACGACTGACATGACCATCACGTACAGCCGTCCCGGGGTGAAGGGACGCAAGATCTGGGGTGCGCTCGTGCCGTACGGCGCGGTATGGCGCACCGGTGCGAACGAGGCGACGACGATCCAGTTCAGCGACGACGTCACCGTCAACGGCCAGAAGCTCGCCGCCGGCACCTACTCGTTCCACACCATCCCCGGCGAGAAGGAGTGGACGCTGATCTTCAACAGCGTCTCCAACCAGTGGGGGAGCTACAGCTACGACGCGACGAAGGACACGCTGCGGGTGAAGGCCACTCCGATGCCGGCCTCGTTCACCGAGTGGATGTCGTTCGAGGTGCCGATGCTCTCGACCGACCAGGCCACGGTCGCGCTGCGCTGGGAGAACGTCGCCGTGCCGTTCACGGTGAACAGCAACACGACGCAGAAAGTGCTCGCCGCCGCCGGGACCGCGGTCGGAAACGCGAAGCCGGACGACTGGCGCACCGCGTACGCCGCCGCGAACTTCGCGTTCGACAACGGCATGCTGACCGAGGCCACGCAGTGGAGCGACGCGTCGCTCAAGGCGGGCGAGTCGATGGGCAACCTCTGGCTGAAGGCCCGCATCCTGGCCAAACAGGGGAAGAAGGCCGACGCCATCGTGATGGGCGAGAAGGCCCTGGCGAAGAAGACGGAGAAGGACAACGCCGACTTCGCGGCGGAGATCCGGAAGACGATCGACGAGTGGAAAAAATAGCGGCTTAGCTATTGAGCTGTTGAGGCGTTGAGCTGTTGAGCGCGGGCTGAAAAGCTCGATCGCTCAACAGCTCAATCGCTTTTTACAGCGTGAAGCTCCCGAAGTCCCCGTGCGCGTCGTCGGTGTCCGAGTTCAATCCGCACACCGATTTCTCCGGCCCCTGCTTGATCGACCACTCCGTGAACTCGGAATAGCCGCTCCAGCCGGTCGACTGCGCGAGCCAGGCGTACTCCGCGAGGCCGGCGCCGAGGATCGCGTCGCAGGTCGCGCCGGATCCGTAGACGCCGACCGCGTACGCGTCTGCGATCGTCTCGTCGATGGCCTGGAAGTACGCCGTGATGTTCCCTTCGATGTCGCTCTGCGTGGCGTCGTAGTCGACGGTGAAGTAGATCGCCGACCCTTCCGGCTGTCCGACCGCCGCCGCCTGCTGCATCGCGCCGTTCGCGTCGGCGGTGCCGCGCGACGCGCTGAAGTAGCTGTACGACGTCGGGCCGTCCTCGTAGACCGCGACGAGCTCCAGTCCCGCGCTCGAGATCAGCTCCGCCTCCGCCTGCGTCAGCTTCTTTCCCTCGATCTGCGTCGTCCGGCTGTAGTAACGGGCGACGAAGGTGATGCCGTTCTCCTTGAGACAGCTGATGCTGCTCGAGGTGCAGGCGCTCGATGAATCGACTCCTGAAACGATGTCCGCCATCCGATGACCTCCGTCATGGAGTGTCGTTTGGTGGGTGATTCCCTACCTGCCTACGTCTCGGTTGTCGCCGCGACTTCCGTCCGCACGTCGGGCAGCAGCTTCTCCACCAGCAGCGCGCCGGCGACGCCGGCCACGCAACCGACGACGTTCCACCAGAGCCAGGCGGTGTCGGTGAAGAGGGCGCAGCAGAAGACGGCGATCTCGCCGATCGCGGCGCCGGCGCAGACGGCAAAGCCTCCGACCTCCTTGAAGAAGAAGGCGACGACGAAGATCGCCAGGATCGTCCCGTAGAAGAGCGAGCCGAGCTTGTTCACCGCCTCGATGAGCGACCCGAGGCGGCCGGCGAACTCCGCGAAGCCGATGGCGAAGACGCCCCAGGCGATGGTCAGCAGCTTCGCCACGCGCACCGAATCGTGCTCCGTCGACTTGCGGTCGATGAAGCGGCGGTAGACGTCGATGACCGTCGTCGAGGCAAGCGAGTTGAGACCCGAGGCGGTGGCCGACATCGCCGCGCAGAAGATCGCGGCGAGCACGAGCCCGACCACGCCGCGCGGCAGGTAGCGGATGACGAACGAGAGGAAGACGTAGTTGGTGTCGCTGCTGTCGGCCCCCGGATCGTTGCGCCTGATCAGCTCCGTCGCCTGCTTCCTTGTCGCCGCCTCGGCTGCCTGCGACGTGTGCAGCGCGGTGGTCGCCTGCGCCACGCGCGTCTCGTCGCCGCTGCGCATCGCGCCGACGAGCTCCGACACGCGCGTCCGCTTCTCCACGAACTCGCCGCGATGTTTTTCCTCCAGCTGCGAATACGCGCGGGCGTAGCGGCTCGCGCCGATCTTCGCCCGCTCCGCGGTGTTGAAGAAGAGCGGAGGGGCGACGAACTGGTAGAAGACGAAGACCATCGCGCCGACGAAGAGGATGAAGAACTGCATCGGCACTTTGATCAGGCCGTTGAAGAGCAATCCGAGGCGGCTCTGCTCCACCGTCTCGCCGGTCAGGTAGCGCTGCACCTGCGACTGATCGCAGCCGAAGTACGACAGCGCGAGCATGCAGCCGCCGATCAGTCCCGACCAGAAGCTGTACGGCGTCTTCAGGTCGAACGAGAAGTCGATCGCGTTGAGACGTCCCATCTTTCCCGCGACCTTCATCGTCTCCAGGAAGGTGATGTCGGACGGGATGGCGTGAATGGCGATGATCAGCGCGACCATCATGCCGCCGAGCGCGATGAGCAGTTGATGCACGTGCGTCCAGCTGACCGCCTTCGTCCCGCCGGTCGCGGTGTAGAGGACGACCACGGCGCCGATGACGATGTTCGTCAGATGGATGTTCCACCCGAGGATCACGGAGACGATCAGCGCGGGGGCGTAAAGCGTGATGCCGGTGGAGAGTCCGCGCTGGATCAGGAAGAGTGTCGCGGTGATGGCGCGCGTGCCGGGGCCGAAGCGGGTCTCGAGATATTCGTACGCGGTGAAGACTTTGAGGCGGTGATAGATCGGGACGGCGATCGCGGCGAGCAGCACCATCGCCACCGGCAGCCCGAGGTAGAACTGCACGAAGCGCATGCCGTCGGTGAACGCCTGGCCGGGAGTGGAGAGGAACGTGATCGCGCTGGCCTGCGTGGCCATGATCGACAGCGCGATCGTCGGCCCCTGCAGTTTGCGTCCCGCGAGCAGATAGCCGTCCAGCCCTTTCTGCTTGCGCCCCTTCCAGAGCCCGTACATCACGATCGCCGCGAGGGTTGTGATGAGGACGAACCAGTCGAGCGATCTCAACCGAAATACCTCGTGAAGGCGTACATCAGCGCGATGAGGATCGCGAGATTCCCCAGGACGAACGAATACCAGCGGCGCCAGTTGGTCATGAACGAGCGAAGGATGCCATGCGCGTTTCTTCGACGAGTGTCATCACAGAAACAGTCCGTTACTTCGCCGAAACAATGTTCGCGAACAACCGGTACGCCCCCGCCACCCCCGCCGGCAGCTCGCGGAACCAGTCGTAGGACGTGTAGACGAACACGCCCTTCCCGTACTTCGCGTACAGCTCGCCGCCCGCCTTGTCCGGCTCGCCCGGATCGTGCGACGAGATCACCGTCTCGTATCGCGGATCCCAGTCGGTCGTGAAATTGAGGCCGCGCTCCTGCACCCAGCCTTCGAAGTCGCGCTGCGTGATCTTGTTCGGCGTGGTCAGCAGCGGATGGTCCGGCTTGACGAACGTCACCGGCGCTTCCTCCACCGTCACCCGCTCGTTCGTGATCTTGAATGGATACGGCCCCGGCGTGTCGGCGATCAACCCGCCGCTGGTGTTGTACTGCACGACGTACGTCCCGCCGTTCTTCACCCACTCCAGCAGCTTCGCCGTGTCGAGCTTCAGCCGCTTGCGTGTGTTGTAGGCGCGCACGCCGGCCACGATGGCGTCATATCCGGCGAAGTTCCCCTTCTCCAGATCGTCGTCGGTCAACATGTTGACCTCGTAGCCGATCTGCCGCAGCCCGTCCGGCACCTCGTCGCCCGAGCCCATGATGTAGCCGATGCGTGTGCCGCGCTTCTTGACGTCCGCGCGGATCAGCTTCGCCGTGGCGTCGCCGAAGACGCGCTGCGCGGGGATGTGCGGGTACTCGATGTCTGTGAGCGAGGACGACGACGCCTGCACGACTCCCTGCGATTCACCCGCGGGAGGCGTGACCGTGAACGTCGCGCGCGCCTCGTCCCCTTTTTCCTTGAACGTGACCGGCACCGACTCCGGCGTCACGCTCCAGCCCTGCGGCACTTTCAGCCGCAGCACCGAGTCGCCTGCACCGCTGAAACTCTTCGCCCGCACCGCGACCTGCTTCGGCTTCGCGTCGGGGAAGACGTAGACCTTGCCCGCGACGTTCGTCACCACGTCCGGCACGACGTCGACGTTGCGCATCTGCTCGCCGCGCACCGGATCGGTCCAGCGATAGACCGCCGGCACCGTGTAGAAGAGCGTGTGCATCTGGTTGTCGGCGATGGTGATGATGATCGGGATGGCGGGCGGATTCTCGGGGCGTCCGATCAGCTCCTGCGCGTCGACCACGAACGATCCCTTCAGCGGCGGCTTGCGCAGCCAGTACGGCTGCGACACCGGCGTGTCGGCCGGCACGGTGATGATGATGTCGGTCTTCAGCGGCACGTTGTTCGCCAGCGGCTTGCCGACCGCCATGCTCGGCGTCGCGTAGCGCGAGCCGACGGTCTGCAGCGTGAACGGATAGCCGCTGCGATTGATGACGCTCACACTCACTTTCAGCTCGCGTCCGGCGACGACCGACGAATCGGCGGCGCTGACGTCGATGGCCAGTCCCGCGCAGCCTGCGATCGCGCGCAGCAGCTCGTTCCGCTTCACCTCGATCCATGGGCGCACCTGCCGCGCCCACTCCGGCCGCGCGCCGAGGCGATCGAGCAGATCGTTGGCCTGCAGCAGTAGCGGGATCGATTTCTCCGGCGCCTTCGGATCGAACGAGTCGGCGGCCTGCTGCAGGACCTTGCCCACCTCTTCGCCGCCCGGATAGCGAGACCACGTGACGTCGATGCCTTCGAACAGTTCTTTCGTCGCCGGCTCGCCGTCGAGTTGATCGAAGTAGTTGATCGTCGTGCCGCGCCGTTCCGCCGAGCCGAAGCCCTGGCTCTTGTGCTGGCTGCGGCTCTCGGCGGAGATCTCGGTGTAGGCGCGCCCGAGGAGCGGATTGAACGCGCCGAGGTCGACGCGCAGCGATTTCGCGACCTTCGGATCGTTCGGATCGATCGGCTGGAACGAGAAGCGGTTCCAGAAGATCCGCTTCGGCTGCCACGGCTGGACGTACTTCAACTGCTCGGGGAACTTCGTCGGATCGCCGGCGAGCTTGAACGCCTCGACCGCGAGGAGCGCTGACGCGGTGTGATGTCCGTGGCCCCCTTCGCCGGTGGTGGGGAAGCGCGTGACGATCACGTCGGGCTGAAATCTGCGGATGGCCCAGACGACGTCCGCGAGGATGCGATCGTGGCCCCAGATGGCGAGCGTTTCGTCCGGACCTTTGGAGAAGCCGAAGTCGAGCGCGCGCGTGAACATCTGCTCCGCGCCGTCGACGCGCCGCGCGGCGAGCAGCTCCTGCGTGCGGATCACGCCGAGGAGCTCGCCCTTTTCGTCGCCGATGAGATTCTGCCCGCCGTCGCCGCGCGTGAGGGCGAGGTAGCCGGTGCGGTAGAGGCGATCGTTCGACCAGTAGGAGAGGAGCGCCGTGTTCTCGTCGTCGGGATGCGCGGCGATGTAGAGCGCGCTGCCGACGACGGTGAGTTTCCGAAGCGCGAGCTGCAGTTGCGCCGCGTCGAGCGGACGCTGTTGCGCGACCGCCGTGAACGAGAGGACGAGGAGAAGGAGAAGGGCGAACGTGCGCTTCATGGCGCCGAATGGTAAATGTGCGGGCTGTGACGATGCGACAAACATTCGACGTGGCGGTCGTCGGCGCCGGCGCCGCGGGTCTCATGGCCGCGCTCTTCGCCGCCCGCAACGGCGCCCGCGTTGTCGCTCTCGACGGCGCGAAACGCCTCGGCGCAAAGATCCTGATCTCCGGCGGCGGCCGCTGCAACGTCACGCATGACGAGGTCCACGCGAAAGACTTCAACGGCAACCGCAACGCGATCGCGAAAGTGCTCCGCACGTTCGACGTCCCGGAGACGATCGCCTTCTTCCGCGAGCTCGGCGTGGCGTTGAAGCGCGAGGAAACCGGCAAGCTCTTTCCGGTGACCGATCGCGCCGCGACGGTGCTCGATGCACTGGTGAATGCTTGCAAAGAAGCCGGCGTCGAGATCCGAACGGACTTCCGCGTCGAATCCATCGAGCCCGGCTTCACGATCAACGGCGATCTGCATGCGGATCGCGTGGTCCTCGCCACCGGCGGCCGCAGCGTCCCGAAGACGGGCAGCGACGGACGCGGTTACGACCTCGCGCATCGCCTCGGGCACACGGTGACGAAGGTCTTTCCCGCACTCGTGCCATTGATCCTCGAGCCCGATCACTGGCTGACGAAACTGAGCGGGACGAGCGTCGAGGTCGAGCTGATCCTGCGCGGCGCGAAGATTCGCGAGCGCGGCTCGATGCTCTTCACGCACTTTGGGTTGAGCGGGCCGGTGGTGCTCGATATCAGCAGGCACTGGATCGAGCATCGCGCCGAACTGGTGGCGAACTTTTTGCCCGGAGAGACGTTCGAATCGCTCGAGACGCAGCTGCTCGCCGCGAACCCGCACATGACGCTCGCCACGTTCCTCCACCGCCGCGGACTCCCCGCGCGACTCGCGGACGCGATCGGTACGCAACCGATCGGCAAGCTGACCCGCGACGAACGCAGGCAGGCCATTCGGTCGGTCGTCGAGTTGCCGCTCCCCGTCACGCGCGATCGCGGCTTCGACTACGCCGAGGTGACCGCGGGCGGAGTGCCGTTGTCCGAGGTCGAGGTTTCAACCATGCGCTCGCGCCTCTGCGACGGCCTGTACCTCTGCGGTGAGATCCTCGACGTCGACGGCAAAATCGGCGGCTACAACTTTCAGTGGGCTTGGGCGAGTGGGCGATTGGCGGGGCTGAGCGCGACTCAGTAACTCAGCTTTTTCAATGGCGGATCGAAATCCAATGATCCCAGGAGGAGCCAACGGCGTGCTCCAGGCTTTCCCACGAGCGGCGTCGTGTAGTGCCAGAAGGGGAGTCGGTACACGGCGATACCGCTATGGCCGGAGACGTCGTGCGCCTGCGACAGGTAGTGCTTCTCCTCGTACACCAGGTACTGCGACTGCACGTTTTCGTTTGAAAACATGATGTGCACATCGACGAAGCCGTTGCGGGCGATCTCGCTCTCCGGGTGGTGATCGTTATGCGGGCCGCTGTAGTCGCCCGGTTCGTAGCAGATCACCTGGCGTCCCCAGTTGTTCTCCTGCAATGGCGCGCCGACCACCGCTTCGGCGAATCGGCGGAACGACTCCGACTCCATCATCTGCGACAGCCCGATCTCGCGCGCCGCGTCGAGTGACTTCGAGCGGCTCGAATTGAGCGTCGTCGTCCGGACCCGCACCGTCTTCGGCAGCAGGTCCTTGTAGTTCTTCTTCTGCTTCATCAGCGCCTCGCGCGGAATCGGCGTCTCCATCCGCCGCAGCAGCGGAAACATCACGTCGTCCAGCGCCGCGATGCAGCGCCGGGACGTCTTCGCGTCGATCAGATCGTCGAACACCGCGATCGGCGTCTTCCCTCGCCCGCGGAAGACATCGAGCCGCGGCGGCCGGTCGAGCAACGCCCGCCCCCGCGCGTTCAGCAGGTCGGCAAATTCGGATGGAAAGAGGTGCATGTGGGGAGAAAGATAGCAGACGGCGAGATAGCAGATAGCGGATAGCAGATAGCAACAAATCAAAACCTACGCACCCGGCGCGCGTCCCCCCTTGCTATCCGCTATCTGCTATCCGCTATCTAAGAGATTACTTGACTAATCAACTAATGATACCTAAGCTATCGTCATGTCATCGATTCAGCACGAGCTCAAACAGACCCGTCCCTTCTCCTCCAAAGGGGAAGAAGCGGGCGTGGCGCTCCTGCGCACGGCCGATCTGCTCCGGCGCAGCATGGCCACGGTCCTCGGGCCGCACGACCTGACCGAGCAGCAGTACAACGTCCTGCGCATCCTGCGCGGGGCGGGGGAGCGGGGGCTGCCGACGCTCGACATCGCGGAGCGGATGATCGAGGAGACGCCCGGCATCACGCGGCTCATCGATCGGCTGGAAGCGAAAGAGCTGGTGACGCGCGAGCGCTGCAAGGTCGACCGCCGCCGCGTCTACTGCCGGATCACCCGCGCCGGGGCCGACCTCGTCAACGCGCTCGATCGTCCGATGCTCGAGGGGGTCGACGCGGCGATGGGGGGCCTCAAGAAGCGCGAGCTCGTCGAGCTCGTCGGCCTGCTCGAGCGCGCCCGCGAATCGATGAACCAGTCGCTCATCAACCTGCGCGCCGCAACCGCGTCGCGCCGCTAATCAACAAGGAGGATTTCTCATGCAGTTCAAGCGTTTCGTTCTCTCCGCAATCCTGGCAGTCGCCGCGCTGCCGCTCGCCGCCGACATCTACAAGGTCGACAAGTCGCACTCCGACGTCGACTTCAAGGTCCGCCATCTCGTGAGCAACGTGACCGGCAAGTTCACCGACTTCGACGGCACGATCACCATGCAGCCGGGCAGGCCGGGCGCGTCGTCGGTCGAGTTCACCATCAACGCCGGCAGCAACGACACCGGCAACGCCGATCGCGACAAGCACCTCCACACCGCCGACTTCTTCGACATCGAGAAGTTCCCCGCGATCACCTTCAAGAGCACCTCGATCGCGCCGGCGAAGAAGAAGGATCTCTACAACGTGACCGGCGATCTGACGATCCGCGGCATCACCAAGCGCGTCACGATCCCGGTGCAGTTCCTCGGCTCCGCCCGCGACCCGTGGGGCAACGACAAGGCCGGTTTCACGCTGACCACGACGATCAACCGCAAGGACTTCGGCGTGAACTGGAACAAGGCGCTCGACAACGGCGGGCTCCTTCTCAGCGACGACGTCGAGGTGACGATCAACCTCGAGACGCAGAAGCAGAAGTAACGTTTCTCGTATGTTTTAAAAACCATGACTTGTTAAATGCTCGGACTCATGTCATCGTCCCTCCCATGAAACCTGAGCTCGTATCCATTCCGACTGAAGACTCCGCCGAACAGGCCGTCGCGACCCTCCTCCGTTTTATCGGCGAGGACACGGGTCGCGACGGCCTCCTCGACACGCCGTCACGCGTCGTCCGCGCCTGGCGCGAGATGACCGCCGGCTACGGCGACGATCCCGCGGAAATCCTTTCGCGCACGTTCGAAGAGTCGAGCGACGAGATGATCGTGTTGCGCGGCATCACGTTCTACTCGGTCTGCGAGCATCACCTCCTCCCGTTCTACGGCACGGCCTCGGTCGGCTATCTGCCGGGACGCGTGGTCGGCATCAGCAAGCTGGCGCGCCTGGTCAACTGCTTCGCGCGCCGCCTGCAGATTCAGGAGCGGATGACGCGGCAGATCGCCGAGTCGATCGAAGAGCATCTCGACGCGCGCGGAGCCGGCGTGGTCATCCGCGCGCATCATCTCTGCATGGGTTGTCGCGGTGTGCGGCAGGAAGAGACGGAGATGGTGACGTCGTCGATGCTCGGCACGCTGCGCAGCGACGCGACGTCGCGGGCGGAGTTCTTCCGTCTCTGCAAGGAGTAAGCGATGGAAGTCATCCAGGTCGACGGCGAAGACGTACTGATCATCCGTCGCGGCGACGAGGTGTTCGCGATCGCCGCGCATTGCACGCACTACAACGGTCCGCTCGCCGAGGGGTTGCTCGATGGCGATCAGATTCATTGCCCGTGGCATCACGCCTGTTTCGACATCCGCACCGGCGAAGCGCTGCGCGCGCCGGCGCTGCTGCCGGTGGCGACGTATGACGTCGAGTTGCGCGACGGGAAGGTCGTGGTGCTCGGCAAACGCGGCCCTCACCCGGCCTCCGGCCACCCTCTCCCGCTGCGGCGGGAGAGGGAAGTTGGTAGCGTCGGCATCATCGGCGCGGGCGTCGCGGGGAACGCGGCCGGAGAAATGCTCCGCCGTCGCGGCTTCACCGGCGCGATCACGATGTTCGGCACCGAGGGCCCGGTCGACCGGCCGAATCTTTCGAAGGAGTACCTGGCGGGACATGCACCCGAGGACTGGCTGCCGCTGCCGATGGGTGAACGCATCGATCTGCGGCTGACCCGCGTCACGAAGCTCGACGTCGCTGCAAAGACGGTCACGCTCGAAGACGGCTCGACGGAGTCGTTCGACGCGATCCTGATCGCCACCGGCGCTGATCCGGTCCACCTGCCGTTCGAAGGTCAACATATTCACTATCTCCGCACGGCCGCGGACAGCAAGGCGATCGTGGCCGAGGCGCAGGAAGGAAAGCGCGCGGTGATCCTCGGCTCGAGCTTCATCGGACTCGAAGTCGCGGCGTCGCTGCGGGAGCGCAAGGTCGACGTCACGGTTGTCGCCCCCGAGGAGGTGCCGCTGGCGCGCATCCTCGGCGAAGAGGTCGGGAAGTTCGTGAGGCGATTGCACGAGGAGCACGGCGTCACGTTCCGCCTCGGCTTGACGGCGAAGGCGATCGAGAGCGACCGCGTCGTCCTCTCCGATGGAAGCGCGCTGCCGTACGACTTCGTGGTCATCGGCACCGGCGTTCGTCCGAATCTGAAGCTCGCCGAGGAGGCGGGGCTGACGCTCGACAAAGGGATCGTCGTCGATGAATTTCTCGAGACATCCGCGAAGGGCGTCTACGCGGCAGGTGACGTCGCGCGCGTGCACGGACGCCGCGTCGAGCACTTCGTCGTGGCGGAGCGGATGGGCCAGGTCGCGGCGGAGAACATCCTCGGTCTGCGCAAGCCGTATCGCGACGCGCCGTTTTTCTGGAGCCAGCACTACGACGTCAGCTTCAACTACGTCGGCCACGCGCTGGAGTTCGACGAGGTGCGCATCGACGGCTCGCTCGACAAGCGCGACGCGAAGATCGAGCTGGTGAACAAGGGGAAGGTCGATGCGGTGGTGACGCTGTTCCGGGATCTCGATTCGCTGATGGCGGAGAAGGAAATGGAGCGCGGCCGTCCTCGGCCGCAGTGATCGGACGTCTCGTCCGATCACTCGATCGGTCGCCGGGCGGGACGCCCGCCGACTGCGGACGAGACGTCCGCGCTCCTCATCGCTTCGTGCGATGTGTCGGCGTCGCGTTCCACGGATCATCCGGCCACGGATGCCGCGGATAGCGTCCGCGCAGCTCCTTCCGCACCTCGGGGTACGTGTTGTTCCAGAAGCTGCGCAGGTCGCGCGTGATCTGCACGGGACGACCGTTCGGCGCGAGGAGCTCGAACGTGATCGGCGTCTGGCGCGGGCCGATGCGCGGCGTCTCGGCGAGGCCGAAGAGCTCCTGCAGTTTGACGGCGGCGAAGACCGAGCCGTCGTCGCGATAGTCGAGCTTCGCGTTGCGGCCTGACGGAAGCGCGACGGTCAGCGGCGCGAGCTTGTCGAGATTGCGATCGCCGCCGGCGAAGGCGATGCGCCGCTGCGTCAGCGGGTCGACCTTCGGCTTGTTCGCCTCGGCCAGGATCCGCGCTTCCTCCAGCGGATCGACTTCCGCGTTGCGCTCGCCGAGCGGCAGCGCGCCGTACCAGAGCCGCTCGATCGCGCGGACGCGGCCGGCGTTGGTCAACATGTGGACCTTCTCCGTGCGCGTCGGTTTGAGCCACTCGCGCTCGACGATGCTCGCCGCGCGCACGAGCGCCTCACCCGCCGCGACGCTCCCCGCGAGCTCCAGCGCGACGAGGAACTCGCCGTCGCGCACGCCGCTCTCTTTCGCCAGCACCGCGCCGGTGCCGCTCGCGAGGAGGAGTCGCGGCGAGCGGGCCTCGCGGCGCATGGCGACGCGGTCGGGATAAGCGGCGAGGATGGCGCGCAGCACGTTGCCGTGAGCGTGCGTGCCGATGCGCATCAGCTCCCGCACGATCTCCCGCGGCGCGTCGTCGGCGAGCGGGAACGCATCCGACTCCGTCGTCTCCGATCGCCGCAACCGCACGCCCTCGGACAACGCCGCCGCGATGCGCACGGCCAGCTCGTCGCCCTCGGCCGCGATGATCAGACGCGCCAGCCGCGGATGCAGTGGATAACGGCGCAGCTCCGCATCGGCGCCGAGTTGCTCGAGCAGCGAGAGCGCGGCGTCGAGTCGCTCCGGCGACGGCGGCTCGAAGAACGGGAACGCGCGCGGATCGCCGCCCCAGGCGATCACGTCGAGCATCGCCGAGGCGAGATCGACGCGATGAATCTCCGGCTCGCGATGCGGGCGGAGGATGTCGCGCGCGTCCCACAGTCGCGTCGCGCGCCCCGGCGCCGTGCGTCCCGCGCGGCCGGCGCGTTGATCGGCGGAGTCGAGCGAGATGCGCTCGGTGACGAGATGATCGATGCCGGTGTCGGGGTCGTAGCGCATCACCTTCTGCAGTCCCGAGTCGATGACCTCGGTGATCCCTTCGACCGTGAGCGAGGTCTCGGCGACATTCGTGGCCAGGATCACGCGCCGCCGCGACGCGGGTGCGAGCGCGCGCTCCTGCGCGTCGACATCGAGCTGTCCGTGCAGCGGGAGGACGAGCGCGTCGATGTCGCCGATCTCGAATCGCGCCTGTTCGATCTCGCGCGCGCCGGGGAGGAAGCAGAGGACGTCGCCGCTCGAGTCGCGGACTGCCTGCGCGATCGAGATCCCGAGGCGATAACGAATGTCGATCGGGTATGTGCGCGCGGTGATGTTGAAGACATGAGCATCACCGAGAAACCGCGAGATCGGTTCGGCATCGATCGTCGCCGACATCACGATCACGGCGAGATCGTCGCGCGCGTCGAGTGCCTGCTTCACCAGCGCGAGCGCGAGGTCGGCGTGGATGCTCCGCTCGTGAAACTCGTCGAGGATCACGACGGAGAAGTCGCTGAGCAGCGGATCGGATTGCAGGCGCGCGGTGAGGATCCCCTCGGTCGCGACGAGCAGCCGCGTATCGCGCGAGAAGCGGCGCTCGAAGCGGATCTGCCAGCCGATCTCCTCGCCGATCGTCCAGCCGCGCTCGAAGGCGATGCGCCGGGCGAGGGCGCGGGCGGCGACGCGTCGCGGCTGGAGCAGGATCGTGCGGCCGAGGCTGCTCAGGGCGGGCGGGACGCGCGTCGTTTTGCCCGAGCCGGGCGGCGCGACGATCACGGCCGTTCGCGAGCGGCGGACGTGCTCGGTGATCTCCGCGAGATGCGAGTCAATCGGGAGCGGCGCTTGCACCTGTCTCTGCATTATGGCCACGAATCGCAGAAGCGACAGCGACATCGACTACACGCCGGAAGGCGCCACGCCTCCGGTCGAAAAAGAAGATCCGACCAACCGCGGCTACGACGAGGCCGCACATAGCGGCAAAGGCGAGTACGGCACGGCCGAAGGAAACGGCGGCGTCTTCGGCACGACCGGCGGCGGCACGTACAGCGGCGGCATGCACGTCGTCGAGCGGCCGGTGATCGAGGGGACGGAGAAGGGGGAGGACGAAGCGTAGCTACTTCGCCATCGCGTCGAGCTTCCTCGACATCTCCGCGAGCATCGCCTTCAGCTCGTCGTAGCGCTGGTCGTCCTTCGCCGGCACCTTCGGCTTCATCGCGAACGAGCCGCCTGGCTCGAGGATGCATTCGTCGAGCGCGTGCACGCCGTCGAAGCCCTGCCTGCGCGCGACGACGTCGAGCTCGGGCACGGTGATCAGCTCGCGCGCGAGCTCCTTGTGCTGCATCTTGCCGTCCTTGATCAGCGTCGTGGCCTGGCCCTCGACCATCTGGTCGAGGCGGCGATGACGGAAGAGGAACCGTACGACCACGTAGTTCACGATCATCAGCGCGGCCGCGCCGAGGAAGCCGCCGGTGACGGAGGTGTCGTCGCCGATGATCGCGTTCTGCACCGTGTTCGAGAGCGAGATCAGGACGACGAAGTCGAACGGATTGAGCTGCGCCAGCTCGCGCTTGCCGAACACGCGCAGCAGCAGCACGAGGAATCCGTAGACCAGCATCGGGCGGAGCAATTTCTCGAGCAGCGGGATGGGGAGCGTGAACAGGTGCTGCACGATCGTGTGCATCTCAGTCTCCTTGGGCCGAGACGCGCATCAGATCGCGTCCGACGATGATCTTTCCTTTGAATGTCTTCGACGCCTGCGCCAGAAACGCGGCTTCATCGAAGCCGACGAGGTGCGTCAACACGAGCGTCTTCACGCCCGCCTTCGTCGCGATGACGCCCGCCTCTTCGGCGCTGGTGTGGTAGTGCTTCAAACGCCCCGCCACCTCGGGCGTGTCGACCTTGTCGAGGAACTCCGGCAGGTACGCCTCCATCACCAGGACGTCGGCGCCGCGTGCGAACTTCAGCAGGTTGTCGTTCGGACGCGTGTCGCCGGAGACGACGATCACCTTGCCGCATGACTCGAATCGATAGCCGAGCGCGGGCTCGACCGGCCGGTGGTCGACGTTGAACGCAATCACCTTCACCTTGCCGTCGTCGTACACGACCCCTTCGCCGATCTCGCGCGTGTGAATGGTCGCGCCGGCGGCTGGATGCTTCTCCAGCAGGTCGCGTCGATAGTGAATGTCCGCCGCGAAGAACGACGTCATCGCGTTCGCCAGCTTGCGCGTGCCGCGCGGACCGTACAGCTCGAGCGGCGTCGACTTGCGTCCGAACTGCCACGACGTGTCGAAGAGGTCGGGCAGTCCGGCGATGTGATCGGAGTGGAAGTGCGTGATGAAGACGGCGCGCATCTTTTCGTAGTCGAGCTTCGTCGCGGCGATGCGCATCGTCGCGCCGCGGCCGGCGTCGACGACGAACCATTCATCCTCGAGGTCGATGACGGTGCACGCGGCAGCGCGATTGGGGTCCGGTCGGGGGAAGCCCGTACCGATGAGAAGGACGGCTACGCAAGCAAGTCGTCGTACACGATCTGCGACCATGTCTCCATCGCCTCCCGCATCGCCGCGAGCTCGCGCAGCGCGCGCCACTCGCCGCTCAGTTTCTCCGTTTCCAGGACGCGCACGTCGCGCGACGGCGCGTCGAGAATGTAGACGACGCCGAGGTGGACGCGGCCCACTTCCGTCGACTCGTCGTTGAGGATGCCGGCGAACGTCAGCTCGTAATCGCCTTCGATCGCCACCTCTTCGTCGAGCTCCTTGCGCAGTCCTTCGACGAGATCGAGTCCCGGGTTGATGTGGCCGCCGATGCCGAGGGAGATTTTTTCGTGCAGCCGCGCGTCGGTCCCTTTTTTCGTGCGGCGCAGGACGAACCAGTCGCCGCCGCCGCGGATGACGACGTACGGGATGATCTGCCGGTATTGCGGCGACTCCTCGGCAATCGCTCGCACGATGAAGAAATGTTGTTCGTCGATGAGCTCGAGGATCGGCTCGGCGTGGTCGCGGGTGATGCCTTGTTGCAGGTACGGCGCGAGCGCCGCGGTGTCGACGACCATGACCTCCTCGGACATGCTCATGAGCCACCTCCCTCGCCCCGCTTGCGGGGAGAGGGTGCCGAAGGCGGGTGAGGGGCGTCTCCCTTGTGCTGAACGCGATCCCCCTCATCCGCCTGCGGCACCTTCTCCCCCGCGGCGGGGGAGAAGGAGTAGAGCACCGCGTCGTGCAGCGCGCCGTTCGTCGAAACCGCGCTCCCCCCATCCGCCCGCCCGTTCCCCGCGAGATCGCTGAACCGCCCGCCCGCCTCTTCGACGATCACCTGCACGGCGGCCATGTCCCAGAGCGCGACCTCGGGCTCGATCGCGATGTCGCACGCGCCCTCGGCGACGAGCATGTGCGACCAGAAATCGCCGAACGCGCGGGTACGGGCGCATCGACGGGCGAGCGCGAGGAACGGCTCGGCGAGACGCGCCTTGTCGAAATCGGCGATGCCGTCGTAGCTGAGCTGCGCCTCTTCGATCGTAGCGATCGCGGAGACGCGAATCGGACGGCCGTTGCAGAACGCTCCTTCGCCGCGCGCCGCCCACCAGCGCATACCGAGGGCGGGGGCGGAGACGACGCCGACCTCGTTTTCGAGTGCGAGCAGCGTGGCGAAGACGGGGACGCCGCGCATGAAGTTCTTCGTCGCGTCGATCGGATCGATGATCCAGCGGCGCGACGCCGATCCGGTGACGCCGAATTCTTCGCCGACGATCGTGTCGTCGGGACGCTCTGCGCCGAGGCGCTCGCGGAGCAGCGTCTCGACAGCGAGATCGGCCTCGGTCACCGGCGTGCGATCGACCTTTGTTTTCACGGAGAGCGAGGCGTCGCGAAAGAAGCGCATGGTGATGGCGTCGGCTTCGTCGGCGAGAGCGAGGGCGAGGCGAAGATCGTCGTTCATCAGAAGTGGGGGAACGTTATCATCCGGACGTGTTCCCGCTCATCGTGCTGGCCGCTGTTCTCCGCTGGGGTGGCGACTCCGAGGGAGGCGCTCCGTACGTCGAAGCCGATCCCGGCAATCCGGCGATCGTGCGCGGCTTCGACGTGGAGGTCGCCGACGAGATCGCGAAAGGCCTCGGCAGACAAGCGCAGTTCGTGCAGGTGCAGTTTCAGGAGATCGATCAGTCGGTCGCGCGCGGCGACTTCGACATCGGCATGAGCGGCGTCGAGCTGACGCCGGCGCGCTGCGCGTCGCTGTTGTGCACGATGCCGTACTTCGAATTCAAGGAAGTGCTCACCGTGCGTCCCGCGGATCGAGCGCTGTATCACACGCTCGCCGATCTGAAGGGACATCGCGTCGCGACGCTCTCCGGCACGATCGCGTACGAGCGGCTGCTGCAGGCGGAGAAAGAGCAGGGGCTGATCCTCGTCTCGTACGACGACGACGTCCATCCGTACGAGGACCTGAAGTCGGGACGCGTCGACGCCGTGCTGCTCGACAACATCATCGCGGCGCGCGCGCTGAAGCGAACGGGCGGGCTCGTGATTCAGCCCGAGCCGATCGCGACGGGACATTACGTCGGCGTGCTGGCGAAGGAGAACGGCGCGCTGCGCGATCGGATCAACGAGATCCTCAAAGCGAAGATGCGGGATGGGACGCTGGAGCGGATTTATCGGAAGTGGGAGATCTGGGATGAGTACCAGCCGAAGTTCTTCGCGAATGTGGCCGCCGTGCAGGCGCAGCAAGTGCAGCATGCGAAGCCGCCTGTTCTCGAGACCACGCTGAAATATCTTCCCGCGCTTTTGCGCGCCGCGGTCATTACCATCGTGACGTCGTGTGCCGCGATGGCACTCGCGGTCATGATCGGCGTGATCATCGCCAGCGGTCGCGTGTACGGCGGCGTGCTGACGCGCGCCGTCCTCACGCTCTACGTCGAAGTCGTGCGCGGCACGCCGGTGCTGCTGCAGTTGTTCGTGCTCTATTACGGACTCTCGTCGGTCATCAAGCTCCCCGCGTTCGTCGCGGCGCTGCTCGGGCTCGGACTCAACTACGCGGCGTACGAGAGCGAGATCTATCGCGGCGCGCTGGAGGCGGTGCCGCGCGGACAGCTCGAAGCGGCGCGCACGCTCGGCCTCACCGAGTACCAGGTCTTCACGCTGGTGCGCGGGCCGCAGGCGTTCCGGATCGCGCTCGCGCCGATGACCAACGACTTCGTCGCGCTGCTGAAGGACTCGTCGCTCGTCTCGGTCATCACCGTCGTCGAGCTGACGAAGCAGACCTCGATCTTCGCCGCGAACATCGGCAGCTGGGTCATCCCCGGCGCGCTCTGCGCGGCGCTCTACCTCGTGCTGTCGCTCCCGCTGGCGCGGCTCGCCGGCTATCTCGAGGCGAAGTGGAGGATGTCGACGAATGAATGACATCGTTCGCATCGAATCGCTGCGATTGAACCGCGGCTCGCGGCAGATCCTGCGCGGCGTGAACATGAGCGCGCAGCGCGGCGAGCTGCTGGCGCTGATGGGACTCTCCGGCGGCGGCAAGACGACGATCCTGCGCAGCGTCGCGGCGCTGGAGACCTTCAACGACGGCACGATCGACGTCGACGGCGTGGTCCTCCGCCCCGGCCCGCTGCCGCATCGCTCGACGATGCGCGAGCTGCGCAAGCGCGTCGGCATGGTCTTCCAGCTGCACTACCTCTTCGACCATCTCACGGCGATGCAGAACGTGACGCTCGCGCCGACGCACGTGGCGCATGTCGCGCACTCCACGGCGAACGAGCGCGCCATCCAGCTCCTCACCTCCCTCGGCGTCTCGCATCGCAAGGACGCCTATCCGCGCGAGCTCTCCGGCGGCGAGGCGCAGCGCGTGGCGATCGCGCGGGCGATGGCGATGGATCCGCCGCTGCTGCTGATGGACGAGCCGACCGCGTCGCTCGATCCGGCGCGGCGCAACGAGCTCGGTGA